>ERZ808278.6-NODE-6-length-232733-cov-10.297235_pt1 | contig 232733 bp, 219 predicted proteins | sample MGYA00521239_ERZ808278 | MGnify/ENA primary metagenome ERZ808278 (study PRJEB31516, sample SAMN03275600) | gut metagenome | biome: mammalia-associated habitat; material: feces | host: Papio cynocephalus | place: Kenya | collected 2012-07-17 ...
CAGGTACGGGATCTACGGGATCTGCAACATGTCACTGTCATGCATGGGGTGGTTCCAGTTCTAGTGGAACCTAAGGAGGTATTTATTAATAATGGCATTTAATTTAGAAGATAAAATAAAATGGTCTGAATTAGCTCCAAGCTTACAAAAAAAATTTACTGATATAGATTCTATAATCAAAGCAGAACATGATAAAACTATTAATCAGATGAGTAATGTTAGAACTACTATTTCAAGAGTAGCTCCATCAAATCCAACAAATGATAAAGAATTATGGGCTGATGAAAAATATAGAGTTCTGAGAGCATTTAGTGATAATTTTTGGGAATTTACTAGAGCTGGTTGGGCAGCACCTGGTACACCAGCACCAGATCCAGGAAGAGAAAATCCTGATATTCCTGATATACCAATTACACCAGCTGTTCCAACTAAACATGAAATTACATTTTTAAATGCTCAATTAACTGCTTTTGGTGGAACAATTAATCCAGGATCAGAAGTAGATAATGGTGATTTTTGGGTCTATAGTTTTATAGGAACAAATCCAAAAGCACATATTAAAATTGAGAAGGTATCTACTAATAATTCATCAGATTTATTAGCTTATATACTAATTGCTATTGGTCAAAATTCTGAAATAAACCATAAAGAAAAAGCCAATGGTACAGCAATTAAAATTGATGGGTCAAATTCTCCTTCAGTAGTAGAAATTGATGTTCCAGTTTCAACTAATCAATATATTGTTTTTGATGTAGAATCTAAGTTTACTAAATTAACTCAAGTATTTCCTGGAGATATAGCACCAGAAAATAGTTATTTTGTTAAATTTGATAAGGCACAATATCCATATGTTTATCCAGTAAGTACTTTAGGAGAATCTATTACTGATGCAGATAAGCCAAACCCTCCATTTAACACTGTTAATGGAATGGTTATTATTACTATAACATGCTCAGATGTGCGATTAATTTAACAAAAAAAATAGACAGGTAGGTCGTAATGACCTACCTGATTTTTATGTCTCGAAAAAGAAATGATGATCATCTACCAATATTTTATATTTATACTTAATATTATTTCCGATTTTAATTCTATTAAAGAATGGTGGTTTAGCATCTACAAACCATCTATCTTCTTTAAATAATTTTATTAAATCAGATCTAACTGAATTTGAGTGTTCAAATATGTATTTTATATTGATTATATCGTCTTCATCTAATTCATATTGACTTGAAATAAATACTTTCATTCTTATCATTCCTTATCTTGATTCTTCATCCATAAAGGATATGGATTATATACTTTGATTGATTCATATTCTTTTAGTTTTGTTTCTTTAGAGTTCTTGAATATTTTATTACCATCTTTATCTTCTCCAATTTCTTCTGGAGAATATACTGTTTTCTCTGGTATAATTTTTTGGACTAAAGATATATTTGATTTCTCTCTAAATCCTAATGGTAATTTTCTTCCAGTCTTAAGATATGTATTTATAAATTCTTTAGAGAAGTTTATCATATCTTTAGCATTGGAATTATTAAATTCATAATTTTCCATTAGCATTCCAGATTCGAGTTTACTAATACCAGTAGTTTCTGATATAATATTTCCTATCATATTTCTTATTGACTTTGAAGGATTATAAGTTCCTACTAAACCATTATTATTATAAATAGAAACTTCGTAATCTTTATCATTTAAGATAGCTTTCATTACACTTACTTCATCTCTAATAGATCTGGTATTATAACGATTACTATTTTCTGTGTTTTCTCTTTCTTGTTTAATTTCATTTATTAAATCTTTAACTTTTTGCATTTTTCCTCCTTAATAAGAAAAAAAGAATACCCAGTCTCCCAGGTATTCTTTTTATGAATAAAAATTTCAAATTAGATATTCCTACGACTTATTCTTCTTAGGAATAAATACAACAGGATATATTTTTTTAAATATTTTTTTAATTTTTGCTTTAGGGTTCTTCTCTAATAGATCTCGTATTTGTTCTCGATCTAATCTACTTATTTCTTTTAAAAATTCAGATTTTTCCACATAATCCCTCCTTTATTAATCTCAATTCTTCCTTTTAAGCCTAATTTAAAATGATGTCACTCTCTTAATTAATCTTAAAATCGATTCAAATAACTTATCCCATACCGATTTCTTATCAGCTCGTAATTCGATATAAGTATCATTCATATTCTTCATTAACTTCTTATCGGAATAATATGAACAAACAACTTTATATTCTTTAAAATTAAAATATTTAGATTTTAAAACTAATACCTCCTGCTTTTCATCAATTAATTCATTATAATCCATAAATCTATAGAATTCGGGATTATTAGGACAATATTCACATTTTCTTACATGACTAACTATCTTATGATCATATGGACCATAAATCTTTAAATAAAAATTCTTAAAGTTCTTTAATACAGGTCCTCCCTCTTCTTCACTTCTCATAGCATCTTCATCAGCTAGAGATAAAATTCCCTCAGATAAATCTTTGGAAGTCCATCCTTCTTCTAACTCAAATCTTCCAATACAAAATCTACCAGTGTCAAGTTTCATAATTCTCTCTCCTTATTAATATAAAAATAAAAATAATATAAACTAAAAGAATTAAAGAAGAAGAAATGTATTATTTCCCCTTCTTCAGTCTTCATAATAATAATATATTTATATAATTATTATTACTTATTCATTTCGAAGTTACTGACACATTTTAATAATATGAATTATATAAAATAAGTAGAAGAAAGCGAGGAATAATTAATGGCTATTTTTTTCGATGAGGCTAAACCATTAAAACTTTATAATGGTTCATTCTATTATCCAATCGATTTAAAAGATAGATTTCATAATAGTATTGTTTACTTAATGACTCCTAATATTCAATCTAGTATTAATGTATTAAATCATCCATTGACTAAGTATAATCAAAAACAATTCTATTCATTCTTTATGGAAAGAAATATTGTTTATATACTTCAAAATAATATGATTCAAAGTGTGAATAGAAATAATGAGACTACAAATCAAGATTTTAGTTTATCTGAAGCTATGAATTTTAATGATAATCATGAATGTGTTATTACAGAAAATGCATTAATGATGGATGATGGTGAATGTAAAACTAGAATGTTCTTTAATGATTTCGTAGATGAATATTTAGAAGATAATCTATTATCTGAGGCTGATGAAACTTTTAGAACTAAATTTGGTTCTTATAATCTTTCTAAGATATTTGGTAAACTTTTGTTCAAAGATAGAATGAAGTCTCAACAAGATTGTATTAAATTCTATAATATGATTAAAGAACAAGTTCCTTATATTAAATTTACTTATACTGATTATAAGTTATATAAAAATAGAAATTTATTCTATGATTGGTCTTTCTATAATGAACTTTATTTCAATAAACAAAAGTCTATATTCAAACATGGTGGAGATAGAGCATTAGATGTATTCTTTGGTCTTATTAATAGATTCGTTATGGATAGAAGATTCTTAAATAGTTATAAGAAGAGAACTATTGTAGTACCAGTTAGTGATTGGTGTAATACTAAAGAAGCTAAATCTAACCCTTTCGATTTCCATGAATTTATAACACCTGTCTCTTTATTTACAAGAGAATTTAAAGTAAATCCTTATATATTTAAAAATTGGGATTGTGATATAGTTTTCTTAGCAGATAAGGGATTCTTTAAATTAGATCTTGAAGAATTTAGTCCTCATAAAGATTTGAATAAATTTAGATCTTTGATTGTTAATATTCTTAGTGATAATTATACAAATTCTGAATCTATTAATTATGACTCTAAACCTGTTATAATCAATCAGTTAGCAGATAGATTATCTAAGGGTGGTATAGAGATTCATAATCTTACTGGTGGAACTGGAAAGTTCACTAAAGATGATTTAGAGCAGATGGGATTGCTAGATAATCCAGATGCTGGTGATAGCGATGTTAAGAAAGCAGCTTTAGTTAATCAATTAGATAAGATTGCATCTAAATCTACTAATACAAAAGATGCATTAAAAGATTTAGAGAATAATGATGATAGTGAAGAAAAAGAATTAATCAAAAATCTTCTTATAAATATTCAGTCTGAAGATGGGGTTAAGATGAATCAGGCTAGAATAGATAGAATGAATAAATCAAGGAAAGAATTATTAGATAAACAAATTAGAGGTAAATCCGTTAAGGATTTATTAAAACAGTTTGAGTCTAATAATGATCTTGAAGAAGAAGCTCTTCCTATAGATTCTATTGATGATGGTTGGAAACATCTTAAATTTACTAACTTTAATCATCAATATACTAAAGAAGATATGGATGCAGATATTGTAGCTGTATTTAATCATTTTAATCATGTAACTCATCCAATGAATGTATTATTCTTAGATGCACAGAATACTTCTACAGCAGAGGATTATATTGATACTTGGACTGCAAAATATGAGGATGCTGAGACTGGTAAGAGATTTACAATTGTATTAGATTTACCAAGAATGATTAATGATAGATTCATGATGCTTCGTGGTAATGAAAAGGTACTTATTTCCCAGTTTATGCTTCTTCCAGTTATTAAAACAAATGAAGATGAAGTTCAGATGGTGTCTAATTATAGTAAGATATTTATAAGAAGAAAATCTCCATCTGGTAAGGGTAAATCAAATGTGGTTGTTAATAAACTCATGAGAGCTTTATTAAAATATAATGGTGATGAATTTAAAGTTATAGAAGGGGATAATTCCAAAGTATGTTCTAAATTCGTACTTCCAATAGATTATATTGATTTAGCTTCTACATTTAATAGAATTGAATTTAAAGATGGAAGTTGGATAGATTTCAATATGCAATCTCTACAGAAATATCCATTTAATAAAGATATATTATCTCCATCTGATAGGAAATTATCAGATGAAGAAATATCTAAAAAGTATTTTGGTATTTATGTAGTTAAAGGAAAAAGATTACCTATAGCTGGTCCAGATCTTGAAAGAAATATTGGATATTATATTTATAATACTATTAAATTCAAAGATCAATCTGGTGAATTCCAAAAGCTATTTAAATCTATATCTCCATCAAAGAAGTTAATGTTCTCAGAAGCATCTGTAATGAATATGAAAGTTCCAGTAATTGTTGTTCTATCTTATAATATAGGATTACAAAAGGTTCTAGATAAACAAGGAGTAAAATATCATTTTAGTGAGACTCGTCCAACTAAATTAGAATATAATGAATCTTATATTCCATTTAGTGATGGATATTTAAAATATGAAACTTACAATGATGCAGATGAATTATTGATGAATGGTCTGGCTCAATGTGATACATCAGAATTTTCTATTAAAGAAATTAATACCAAAGATATGTGGTTATCTATCTTGGATGATTTCGGTGGTAGAATCAAGGGTGACGGTCTTGATAACTTCTATGATTTATTTATGGATCCAATAACTCAAGAGATTTGTAAGAATATAAATATTCCATCTGACTATGTTGGAGCAATGCTATATGGAAATAATCTATTAACTGATAATAAATTTAATAAGCATACAGATATTACTGGTAATCGTTTAAGAACTAATGAAATTATTGTTGGTCACTTATATCATGTATTAGCTGGAGCTTATGGAACTTATAGAAATCAAGTAAAGAGAAGTAAAGGTACTGCTACTTTCTCTGAGAAGAGATCAGCTGTTATAGATTCTATTTTAACACATGATCAGACTTCTTCTGATTTATCTACATTAACACCATTACTAGAAGCTGAAGCTGCTAACAAAGTAACATTTAAGGGATTATCTGGTATGAACTCCGAAAGAGCTTTCTCTATAGATAAGCGTACATATGATGATTCTATGCTTGGTGTAGTAGGTATCTCTACTGGTTTCGCTTCTACCGTTGGTATTAATCGACAATTAACAATAGATGCTAGTATTAAGAATAAGAGAGGATTTATTTCTCCTAAGAAACCAAAGGAATTATGCAATACTAATACATTCTCTATGATGGAAGCATTATCTCCAATGGCAATAAATCATGATGATCCATTTAGAACTGCAATGGCATATACCCAAACATCTCAGCATCAGATGACAGTTAAAGGAATGATGCCATCTCTTATTACCTCTGGTGCGGATCAAGCTTTACCATATCTTACTTCTAATAAATTCTCTTATAAGTTTAGAGGTCAAAGTGGTCATATAAAAGAAATTACAAATGATTATATTATCGTAGAAGATGATAAAACTAAAGAATGCGATTTCATTGATATAAGAGAAAAGGTTAGAAAGAACTCTGATGGTGGATTCTATCTTACAACCAAATTAGATCCTGTTAATGGTTTAAAGATTGGTAGTAAAGTAAAATATAATGATATCTTAGCATATGATCATGGATCTTATTCTCCATCTATATCTTCTAATAAAAATCCTCAAGATATATCTTATAATATAGGAACTATTGCTAAAGTAGCAATAATGAATACTGATATGGGATTCGAGGATTCTTGTGTAGTTGATGAATATGTCTCTGAAGCTCTTTCTACAGAGTTATGTTTCTTAAAAGAAGTAAATCTAGATAGAAATGCCAATGTATATAATCTAGTTGAACCTGGACAAGAAATACAAGCAAATGATCCATTATTAGTATTCCAAGATGCATTTGATGAAAAAGAAGCAAATGAATTATTAAGAAAGATTTCATTAGACCAAGATGAAATCTCTGATATAGCAAGAAAGAAATTACGTTCTAAGGTTGCTGGTGTAATTCAAGATGTTAAGATTTATCGTACTTGTGAACTAAAAGACTTATCTCCTACATTAAGAGCTATCTGTGAAAAGTATGATAAGAAAATCAATAAATTAAAATCAGTAATGAAGAAGAATAAGATAGATAAAGAATACGAATTAGAGTCTACAGGTAAATTAGCACAGCAAGGTAAATTAAAGAATCTTGATGGTGTAAGAATAGAGATATATACTAAAACAAAAGATACATTTGGATCTGGAGATAAATTAGTATTCTATCAGGCTCTTAAAGGTGTTGCTTCTTATGTAATACCTAAAGATGTTGCTCCATATACAGATTATCATTCTAATGAAACTGTAGGTTCTTTCTTATCAGTTACTGGTGTATTTAAACGTATGGTTCCAAGTGCAATATCTTATGGATTACTAACTAAATTATTAATAGAATTATCTAGACAATCTCAAGAAGATTTAGGAATTAAATGGAAACCAATTCAAGAAATTATGACCTCAAATAAATAAAAGACAGTTTTATCCCCCTATACCAATTAAGGTATAGGGGGATAATTCTCATTTTTAGGAAAGAAACTTTATAAAGATAACAATAGAAAAGTGAAATAGTAATTTATATGCAATAGTAGGATGCTTATAGGAATTCAAAAACTTATCATTCAAAGTTTTTAACGGAAACTATTTCACTTCTCTATCATTATTAAATAGTCTAGTCTTTATTAAAAAATAACTTTATCATAAGTCTGATGGAAGATATCAGGCTTACAAGGATATAACTCTCCCTTTACTCCCTGAATAATATAATCACCATAATCTCCTCTATGGTCACCCTCTAAAGTATGGATAATACAATACTTAGGTGTGGCTTCCTTGACCATTTCAGATTTAGCAAACCATTCTGGAATTGATTCAAAACCATATTTAAATGCTTCAATCTCTACTGGCTTCTTTCTGTATTTCATTTAAAAGTCCTCCTTCAAATTTGTCATTAATAATAATATTTCCACCTTTAACTCTTTTAATAGTTCCAATAGATGTTTCAATAGTATATTCATCGTCTAAAGTATCTTTAATATTAATTTGAGTTAAAAATTGTGGATATATATGAGTTAGTAATTTAGATACCAACTGTTCTATAGTGATGTCTTTGCCATTATAAATACATTTCTCAATCTTACAATTCTCTACAGTCATCTGTTTATCTAAAAGAATTTTATTTAAAGCATCTAATTCATTTCTAATATCATCACCATATTCTTCTTCTCTACTAGCAATTATATCTTGTACTATATTCTCTTGGAATTCTTCTTGGTTATCATCAATATTCTTATTCATTACTTTAGATAAACATTCTCCAACATATTGAGATAAAACAATATTTTCTATTGCTTTATTAAATTCAAGAAGATCATTCTTATCAAATGAATTTTTTATTTCTTTTTCTCTCTTCTCATTTTCTAATTGATATTTCTCAAAATCCTTTAATAAATATTCATTATATACTTTATTGAAATAATCTATATTCTGAGATATCTTTGTAAAATTATTGATAATAAATATCTCTCCATTAGAAGTGATTAAATAAAATTTTAAAGTAAAAAAAATTTTATCATCATTCTTAAATATATCATCTAATAATTCTTTTATCTTTCTAGCTAATTCTATTCTAACCTCATTATTTTGAATAAATGAAAAATTAGAATATGAAACTAGATTAATTCCTTCATCTTCAGAATTAGTATTTGTAGTAGTGATATTGAAATCTTCAATTCTTTTCTTTAATATTCTTACTAAAGAATTAGTAGATAAACAAGTATTAGTTCTACCATAATTTTCTGTAGCAGAATAGAAAGTATCAAAATCTTGACTAAAACAAAAAATACAATAATTTAGCATTTTATAATTCCTCCCTAAGAATTATTTTTCCTCTTTATCCTTCTTAAATAATAATTACATTATTATTATATATAAGTGAAATTTATATTACTTTTATAATTTGAAAATAGGTTTAGGTTTCACATTAAATTAATAGTATTTAATATAAAAAGGAGATGAGAGATATTATGGATTTTTCACACAAGAATCATAGTGAAGATATTATGAAATGTTCTTTAAATATAGATCCTTTGATAGCATATAATCTTTATCCATTATATTGTAAAGTAAGATTAGCTCCTCTAGATTCTTATAATAGAGATATCTTTAATTGTTCTATAGAAGTTCCTAAAGTTGAATATATTCCTATTCTTGGTAGTTCATCTGAAATAGATTCTACTATTAGATTAGAAAAAGCTAAAATATCATCTGATATAAATAATACAGTTAATTTTGATATATCTATAGTTCCAGTTAAAAAGGAATTTGATAATACTTGTTCTTTAACTAAATCTACTCATAATCATGAGTTTAAATCAACTTTAACAGTTCCATTTAAATATGAATCTGGACAAACTCAACAGCAGAATAGTGAAATAAATAATACTGTTAAAATAGAGAAGGATAAATTTGAAGATAATAAAGTTTCTATAAATAATAAAGTATTTTTAAAATATGATAGATTTAAAACTGAATTAGATAATACTCTTAAAATAGAGAAGATTGATAATAATTCTGATATTGATTGTAATACTAAGTATGAAGCTGATAAGACTACTAATGATATAGATTGCAAAATAACTTTGTTTAAATACATACATGATGTATCTTGGAATAATGTAATTAAAGTTCCTTCATATAGAGGATTTTATACTGTACCTTGTGAGATTAACGTAGTTAATGGTAAAGATTATTGTTTTGATGCTATTATGAAAGTAGTTAACAATGCAATCTCAGATTTAGATTGTAGTGTTAAGATAGATAAAGAAACGAATGAATCAGAAATAGATTCTTCTGTAAAATTAGTACCATCAATAAATGAATATATTTTAAATTCTGTATCACTTAAGAAAATAAATACTAGAAGAGAAATAGATTGTTCTGTAAATAGTATAGGAAGTATTGCAACTGATTTTACTTCTTCTATTATTGTTGAACCACCAAAGATAGTTCCTATAGAATTAAATGAAGAATTTAAATGTAATATGATTACTGGTTATAGTGAAACTTATGATATAGAAGCTAATATGGAGGTTGTTGTTCCAACTAAATTAAATGTAGATTTAGATTTTACTCTAACAGTATTACCTAAGGCAAGAATCGGAATATTAGTAGATCCATTATGGGATTATGAACCATTTGTATTAAAATCTTCATTATTAACTCTTTTTGATAAGTATTTCCAAAAAGTTTCATTATCTATTGTTTATGGTGGTAATAAACGATCTGATTGGGATATTGAGCATCTTGGATATGTTTATAAATATCATCTAATTAAAGTTCCTATATGTCTCAATAAATTAAAGAGACAAGAAACTATGGAATCAATTCAACATTTTATTCATCATCTATTTGAAGATAAAGTAGATAAGATATTTATCTTTATGAATGATTTTACTTTTGCTAGATCTTCTGTATTTAAACCATTGATAGATCTTTGTATCATGAATAAAAATATTCCATTAACTCTTATCAACTCTGCTGGTGAATATTTGAACTTCAATGATTATTATCAAGAGATTAGTAATAGATCAGATGCTAGTAGTTTAAGTGATCTAGTATTTAGAGATATGATAGATTATAAACCAAATAAACCAAGTGATGTTGAGCATCCATATGATCATCCTAATAAGAAAATAGTATATTAAGCACAACGAAAGAAGATACCAGATATCTGGTATCTTCTATATTTTTGACTTTCATATTTAACGATTTTATTTACTTATTTATAATATGGTTATTTTATATTTTTAAGAAAAGAGGAATTTAAATGAAGTTATTTAACTCAATCAAAAGTATGTTCAATTCTGGCAAAGAAGAAGATAAGTTATTATATAATGATTTATTGAAAGAAGCAAATAAACCAATAACTGTAGATATTATTGATATATCTCCAAATATTTATTTGACTTGTCGAGCTTCTAAAATCTGTGTTGCAAAAACAGTTACTGGTACTTTAGATGAAAGAATAAATTATATTTCTAAAGTAATTGGTAGAGGTCATGAAAGTGTTACTGAACATACTAATATTATTTCTTTAATGGGATTTAATGAATCAAGAGTTACTAATTCAGATTGGTTAGAATTATTATCCAATATGAAGTTTTTAAATACTGTTATTAGAAATCGTGATGGTAAAACTTGGATTCTTATCGGAGGATCTATAAGAGGATATCTTCATGTAATAAGAGAAACAAATGTAGATAATACTATTTTACCATATTTTAAGAATATCATATATGAATCAATCGAAAAGGTATTTTTAAAATCAGTGATTAATGAAGGATTATTAGAAGAAGATAAATGTACTTATTATCCTAATTCTACTGTAGATTTAGTTCCATCTTCAATGACTCAATTTAAGAATGAGAAAGAGAAGAAAGAATTAGAAAATTCTGTGAAAGATAATTATGATGCTGTAGCTAATTATATAAAGGATCCAATAGAAGTACAAGGAGATTATTGTGATCTAGTATTTAATAATGATCCTTTCGATATCTTCCTAAATGTTAAGGACTTTGGTTTCTCAATAAGAGATATATATAAGGTTACAGCAATTACTTTTGTTTTCCATGATATTTCTAGATCTTGTGCTAATCAATTAGTTCGTCATCGTAATGCTATTACACAAGAATCTCAAAGATATGTAACTAAGAGATATAAGACAGAAGATGATTTTGTAAATCCAATTAAGATGCAATTAGAAGATAGATATAAAGATACTTCTAAGACTGTTATCAATAAAGCATTGAATTTTGATGTATTTGAAAATTATAGATATCTAATTTCTGGTGCTATCTTTAAAGAAGATGCTAGAGCATTTTTACCAATGAATGTAAAAACTACTCTTATGATGACTTTTACTTATTGGAATTTTGCTAAGTTCTTAGATCTGAGATTAGATAAGGCTGCTCAATTAGAAATTAGAAGAATGGCTTTATGTGCAGCAGGTCTGGTATTTGATTGTAGCGATGATATAGAAGTTGGAGATTTCATTAATGTAGTTAATGAGAATGGTTATAAAGATCATCAAACACTTCCAATACTACCAGAAGATGTAGATGAGTTATTAGAAGAAAAAGAAGAAATCAAACCTATGAAAATTAATCCAGAAAATGCTGGAGAATTGATCAAGAAGAATGAAGAATTAAAGAAGATAAAAGAGGATGAAATCTAATGGATTTAAAATCTAATGTTTTTGAACAAACTAAATCAAGAATTGATAAAGCTGATATTCAAAATGAACTTGATTGTATTCAAACTATAGTTTTGAATATTTCTGAGTATTGTTCTTTAAAGTGTTCTATGTGTCCAAGAAGTGTTGGTTATCCAAATATAAAGACTTTTATGAATCCTTTAACTATATTGAATATCAAAAAGAGATTACGAGATATAGATTATAAAGGAACTATATCTATTTCTGGAATGGGTGAACCATGTGAACACCCAAAACTAATGGAATTATTAAGAATTCTTACTACTAATTCACACTATGAACCAAAATATAAAATTAAATTATTAACTAATGGTATGCCAAATGTGAACTATCGTAAGATTGAAAAAATGGGAATTAAAATATTAGTTTCAGTTCATGATAATAATTCCATTGGATATTTACAAGAAAAATTCAAAAATACTTCTGCTATTTTAAGAGACCATGATCCTCAATCTTTATTTACTGAATTGAAAATTACAAATAGAGCTGGTTATATGGATTCTGGAGAAATACAGACTGGTTGTTGTAATTATCCTTTCTATAAGATGATGATTGATATAGACGGTTCTTATCTATTATGCCCAGAAGATTGGGATAGAGTTACTAAGAAGAGTGAAAATAATGTTCATACTAAATCAATAAAAGAATATTTTATTGATTATTTAAAAGATATCAAGAAAGAACTAATAACAAATGGAAGATCCAATTTGACTCCTTGTAATAAATGTAGTATGAATGGATCATTGATGGGAGGTAAAATGATTGAATACTTCAAATCTAAATACTGTTAAAGAGAGAGTAGATTTTATCTCTCAAAATAAAAATCTTAGTCTAAAAACACCATATACTACTTGCAAAATAGAAGTTTGCGGTATCTGCAATATGAAATGTAGTTTTTGTTATGAAAAGATTTTATCTGCTAATAATATAAGACAAAAATTCATGCCAATGGATGATTTTAAATTAGTATTAAAAGTTCTTAAAGAGAAAGTTCCTACTCTTAAAGAAATAGGCCTATTCTATATGGGTGAAGCAGGATTAAATCCAAATTTGCCAGATATGTATGAATTATGCAAAGAAGAAGGATACTTTACATATCTGACAACTAATGGATATTCTATTACAAATATTTTACCTGCTATTGAATTTATAGATAGTTTGAAAGTCTCTTGGAATTATAAGAACTTCTTTGACTTTTCTTATAAAACTAATCTAAAAAATAAGATATCTTATAAACAAATAAAAATCAATACTTATGAATTACAAAAAGAGTGTCATAAGTATAATAAGAGACTTACAGTATCTACTATATTAGATCCTAATGATAAAAAAGAAGATTATGAATCTTCTTTAAGAGAAATCTACTATGATGATCATTATTGGATTCCATTACAAACTCAAGGTGGATATAAAAATACAGGTTCTGATGGAGTAATTGGAGAATTTGATAATGTTTCTTCTCCAATTCCATGTTGGTCTTTATTTAAAGGAATCTATATTGATTCTGAGTTAAATATTAGAACTTGTTGTTATGGTCATACAGATGAGTTTATTATTGGTAATATTAAAAATAATCCAAATTTTAACAAAGATGTATATAAATCTCAGCATCTTAAAGGAGAAATTCCTGAGATTTGTAAAAATTGTTTAAAACATTCTATCTAATTCAAAGGAGAATCAATTATGCAAGCAAACAATGAGAAGACAACCAGAGGTTATAATAGTTCTTATCCAAAGCGTCGTTTTAGACCAAGAACAATTTCTTATGTAAAGAAATTTGAAACTTTCAAAGAAGGTTTTTCTGAAATTATTAAATTTAACCCAGAATTAAAGAATTATTGTGGTAGAGATCCTATTGCTGTTAATGTTATTGCAGCAATGCTCAATTCTGTTAAGGATAATATCCCAACTACAGATAATCCTAATTATCCAAATACTCTTTCTTTAAGCATTGACGCTAAAGAAGTTGGTTTTAAGACTGATATTAATATTGCTATTGGTTGGAGAACTGAATATTTCTTTAGAGAAGGAAAAACTTATTATAACTTTAGGATTTCTTTCTTTACTATTCCAACTTATAAGAAATCTATTATTGAAGAGATGGTTCAATCTGGTTGGAAGAAGATTGAAAGTGGAGAGGGACGTCATAGTCATTTCTGGGATAAGACATCTGACAAACCCAATATGAGAAAAAATCGTAGATTCCGTTCTGATTCTCAAAAGATTAGCACTGTTCCAAAAGAGAGACAAGAATCTGTAGATCTGCTTCCAGATTCTGATGATGAAATTGGAAGTGTTCCAGTAGATACTCATATTATTAATATTCATAATATGGAAGAGGATATTGGAGCAATTCCTGCAAGCAACAATCCTGTTGAAATTGTTCCAGAAGATACTTATGAGGTTGTTGAAGATAAAACTCCAAATGAGGAGGAAGTAGTTGAGGATACCAATAAGACTGTCAAGGAAGTTCCAAGTGATGTTAAGGCTCAAGCTCAAGCATTTGATAATCCAAAAGATTCAGTTGTTAAATCTCCAGTAAATGGAACTTATATTGTTACACATAATAATAAAACAAATGTTATCAATATGAATGATCCAGAGAATGAAAATAATCTGGGTATTATTATTGATAGGGAGAAAAGAACTGCAACATACCCAGATGGTACAGTTTTTAATCTTAATTTTTAAATCTAGTTGCCGATTGATTTAAAAATAATTTGTTTTAAGAAAATCCACATAGATTATATATCCTTTCTTCTAACTTTATTTTATGCGAAATCCCCATAGGTCTTAATTGACCTATGGGCATTTTATTGCTAGAAACATAACAATAATCTAGACTTATTTAGTTGAAGAAAGGAGGTACTTTGTTAATTATGGCTAGTAATGATAGCAATAGTATCGTAAGTTATCTTAAAAGAGTTGGTAAGTCTGTGGCATTTGCTGGTAAAGAAGCATTTAAAGAATATATGCCACGTACTACTTCTTTAATAGATAAAAACGAAGACTATGTAAAATCTTTATATCAAGATATAAGCCGAACAGCTCAAGAAATGAGACAAGTAGACAGAATTAAAGATTCTTCTTTATTTTCTACTTTAAATGATGGTTGGAGAAACCTCAAGACCAGTTTAAAAACTGGTAATTTCTATGATGAAGAAAGAGCTGATGAGGCTGAACAAGAAGCAGCTTTTGCTATGATGGATTTCATGGATTCCATGGGAGGAGGAGAATCAGAGTCTATTCAAAGCCAAATGGATGGCAATGAAGAATCTGCTGATAATACTCAAATACGTGGAGTTCCAGAAATTACAAAAGGTGATCAATTAGTTGCTACATATACTGGAAAACAAATTAGAGCAAGTACCAATGCCATTTCAAAAACTATAGCTAATTCTGCCGATTTAAATTATCGTGCTACTAAACTAACTTCAAATCTTCAATTAAGAGCTTTACAACAACAAGCTTCAGTGATGATTAAAGGGTTTAATAATATAGATAATGGTTTTCGAGCATTAGCTTCATTCAATGATCAAGTTATGCAAGTTCATATTCAAAATAGTAGATTATATTTTGAAACTATGACTGGAATACAACAAGAAAACAATGCTATACTAAAAGAAATGTTGGATATCCAACGTAAAACTTATCAATCTTCAATTAATCCACCAAATCAGAATGAAGTAAATCCATCTGAAATATCTGGTTTATTTGATAATGGTGAATTTAATCTTCAATCTTATTTTAAAGCTGTTAAGGGAAGAGCTAATAATACACTTCCTGGTATGTTGTTTAATGCTCTATCTGCATTACCAGCAGCTCTTGGTACAGTTTTAGCAAATCCATTACACCTTATTACTAAAAAAGGTATAGAATTTCTAATAGATGATAATCTCAAAAAAGCTATAACTAAATTTGATGATTCTATAAATTCTTATATAGAATCTGGTTTGGTTAAGATGGCAAACTATGCTAAAGATAATAAATTAACTGGTGGTATATTCCAATCTTTAGCTGAAGTATTTGGATTCAAAGAAAACAAATTTAATATCAAATCAATTGATACTTCTAAATACAATAAAGGGGCTATGCAATGGAATGGTATAGCTCAACGTGCATTAGTAGAAGTAATTCCTGGTCATTTAAGAAGAATAGAAGCCGCAATGACTGGAGATTCTGAGAGAGTATATGATTTCAATAGTGGTAAATGGACTACTATGAGAAGTATACAAAATATTCAAAAAGATTTGGATAGAAAATATATTGGTTCTGCAATGAAACCAGTAAAGGATGAATTATTAGCTAGATTTGGTGGCTCTAAAGATAATACTAAACAAAGAAGAATTCTATCCGCTGCATTTGATGAATTTTCTCAAGGTGTGGCTAAGCGTGGAATGATCGATTTTGATCATATCCAAAAAAATAAATCAAAATATGGATCAGATGAAGATCTTGTTAATTTTATTTTATTAGCATTGAAATCTGGTGCAATAGATCAGAGTGCTATAGTTCAAACAACTAGCAGATTATCTCAAGCTGCTAATGGAATGAAACAAGAAACAAATTATTTGAATTCTTCAAATCAGTCATTGTTGAATGAATATTTAAATAATTCATATAGCGATAAATATGCTAGAGGAGTAAATTCTTTTAATAACAATACAATGTATAATCCAGAAACTGGTGATCGTATTGAATATAAGGGATACTCTCCTCAATTTAGTTTAGATCAAATTCAAGATGAAAGAGGTAATACTCTTTATGATTATCAATTTAATATATTAAATACAATAACTTCTATAAAAGATCATTTGATTGGTAAGAAAACTCCATTTAAGAATAAAAAGCAAAAATATAAAACTATTACTAATACAAGTAAATCTAAAATTTCAACTCCAGAAATAATTGATAATAACAATAATACTCCAAATCAAAATAATAATGATCAAGTAACCAATAATAATGCAAATGAAGAATCAAATCAACAACCTGTTTACAAAAGAGATAGATATGATACTTCTGATCGTTTATGGAATATATTAAATAGAAATGAAGCTAGGTATAAAGTAAACGAATCTCTAGAAGTAGATTTCGACAAAATGAGACAAGATCCAGAATATAGAGATCTTGTAATTGCTAATATAATTAGAACTGGTAAAGAAGCTGTAGAAGTTCGAGACGATGAAGATAAAGAATCTTTATTAGAACGCTTTTCTAGAAACTTAAAAGATTTAGCGGATAATGATGCCGTTAAAGGTTTCGTTGGTGAAGGAAATATAAACTCTATTCAAGAAAAAGCAGAAGAGTTGAGAGAAAAAGCTAACAAAGCAAAAAAGAAAATAACTGGTGGGGATAATGAGGAAGAAGAAGGAGAAGACGGAGAAAAGAAAGAGAAATCATTCTTATCTTCAATGCTTGATGCTGCTACTATTGCAGATAAATTTAAAGTTCTTTCAGATTCTGTAAACTTTATTTATAAATCTCCTCAGACTCTATTAACTACTGTTATATCTACTGCTGATAAATTTATCTATGATTTCTTATTTGAAAAAGAAAATCAAGAAAAAGATGAGAATGGTAAACCAATTAAAGGATTCTTCCAAAAAGTTGAAAATACCTTCTATAAAGTAGTAGATAATTTTAATAATAATTTCAATAAATGGATGAAAAAATATTTCAAAGATGGAGCATCTGGTATTGCTGGATGGGCTAAAGAAGCACTTGAATTAGCTGGTTTTGATGTTAATGATTCCATTAAAGAAATAAAAGAATTCAAAAAGAATGCAACTGAAAGTATATTTAATGCTGGAAGAAGTATTTTTGGTGTAGTAAAAGATTCAGTTAGTGGAACTGTCCAAGATGCTCTTTTAACTAATAAAGAAGTTAAAGAAACTATAGATGAATTAAGAGAAACAAATAAAAAAGAAATGCCATCTTATTATTTGGCAAATTCCCTACATCAATTTATGGAAAATGGTGATACAGGAGAAGAAAAAGTAGTCAATGCTAATAATAACAATGAAGCATCTAATGAAAAACCAAAATCTGTAGATAATACTACTAATACTAAAAAAGATACTAAACCAGAACAAAAAGAAGTTACTGAAGATAAAAAGAAAAAATCAAAAGAGAAAGAATTTAAAAATAAGAAAGCTAAGAAAAAAGAAAAGCAAGAACAAAAACAAACTTTCACTGACGGGTTAAAATCCTTGATGGGAAATTTATCTTCCCAAGTTCAAAATGGTTTTGGAGACGATGATATCCCAACAAGAGCTTATGGCATTACTAAAAATACTAAATATGGTTTAGCAGTAGTCGGTCCAGGTGAAGCCATTATCCCAGCCAATCTAAATCCATGGAACCCAAATAGAGAACATGCAGATTTGCGTTCTCAGGCTATAAATGAATCAACTTATAAAGAAAGATTTGTTCAAAAATTAAAGAACAATGTTCTCCAGAATTTGGTTTCTGGAGCTGGTCAATATGCTGAAGGTAGTGCAAATATTACCAATGAGAACAATGAAGAAGAGAAACCTGTTAGAAAGAGAAATTTCAAGAGTAAACCTGGGATGTTTACAAAGGGAATTCAAAAAATAATGGGTATCGAAGAGCCTGAGTTTACTGATAGTGAATATCATAAACAAGACTTTATTAAAAATGCTGTATATCAAATTCTTCAAGAATTATATACTGCTTCAAAAGAAGATATCACTTTATTTACAGATGAAAATAAAAAGAAAGAATTTCTTAAGAATTCAACTAAGAAATTATCTGATAAGTACAAAAAGAAAAAGATTGATTTCAATTCAAAAGAATTCCAGACTGCTATTAATCATGTAATATCTACTGGTAGCTTCCTTGATGAAGGAGCCGATGAGAGAAATATATTATTTGACTTAATAACCAATGCTGGTTATACAGGACGATTTGATTCTATAAAAGAATCTAGAGAAAAGAAACAAGCTAGACGTAGTGGATTATTTAATGGGTTATCTCAATTCTCATTAAGTGCTTTAGGTACAAATCCAGAAAAAGCGTTAAAAGATACAAATAAATTTGTTCAAAAGAATATGGGAGATATCACTTCAGGTGGTATAGGTGGTGCATTAGTCGGATCTATTTTCCCTCTTGGTGGTCCACTTATTGGTGCTGTAGCTGGTTCTGCTATTAATTTAATCAAAAACAATAAAAAATTCCAAAACTATATGTTTGGTGATGAAGTAGTCGACGAAAAAGGAAACAAGACTAGAGAGAATAATGGTATATTCTCTAGAAAGTTTATTGAAAATATTCAAAAATATATACCAGATGCTCAGAAATATGGTATAACTGGAACACTAGCTGGATTAGTTTTACCATTTGGACCTCTTGGTGGTTTGATGATAGGTTCTGGTATTTCATTCTTAAAGAACAATAATACCTTCCAAAACATGATGTTTGGTGAAAAAGGTGGATTAATTAATAAAGATCGTAAAGAAAAGATCAAGAAAGCATTACCTCAAATAACTACTGCTACATTAGGTACGTTGTTCCTTGGTCCATTTGGTCTAATGGGAAATGCCGTCCTTGGTGCTGGTTTAGGTTTAATCTCTACTACAGAAACTTTTAAAAGAATTATGCTTGGTAGTAAAGATAAAAATGGAGTTAGAAGAGGAGGAATTGCTGGTGTAATTAGACGTCAAATTACAGATCCATTTAAGAAATCTATGTCTGAAATGAGTGCTAGTATTTCAAAATGGTTTAAAGATGATATATTCAATCCAATTTCTAGAGGTTTAAAACCAATAGGAAGAGTAATCTTGGGAACTACTCAAGATGCAATTAAAGGAACTATAAATAAACTATTTAACCCATCAGAAACTCCTTGGGGTAGATCTATTGTAAAGGGTTTAGATTATGTAATGACTGGAGTTAGAAAATCTGGTGGATTTGGCAAATGGGCTGTCGGTGGTCTTGTTGGTAATACAGGTAAATGGGCTGCTAATAGTTTTGAAAAACTTTCAAGAAATACCTTTGGAAGATATGCTCTTAAAAAGGGTTATGTTGGTGGCACAACTGCTGAAGAAAGAATAAAAATGGCTCAAGAGTTAGGCAAGGATCCTAATGATTCTGCTTTAGGTTCTCTTGATTCCATGATTTATAAAATTTCTTCTCAAGAAGATAAAGATAAAGCTCAAAAACAATTAACTACAATTCAAGCTGCTGTTGATGCTTATCAAGATATGACAAGCATGAATAGAAATACTCTAAATAGAAATATCAAAGCTGAAATAGACAATGCTAATTCTACTGGAGAAAAGATAATTCAAGAATATCTTGATTCTCATAAGACTGAAGAAAACCCTCATGATAAATACAAAGAATATATGAGCTTTGTAGAGAAGATGAATGAGGTTGGTTCAAATCCAGATGTAGATTTCAATGCTGAAATGGGTAGATTTAGAAACAAAGTTGCTAAATCTAAATTACCAAAAGAATTACAAGATAAATTAATGGAGCAGTTCAATGAATCTGCCGTTAATATTGCTAAATATAGAGATTCAAAGCGTATAGCAGAAGGATCTGCTGACAATAATGAAGCTAAAATTAAATTACAAGAGCAAATTGCAAAAGCCGTAGGACTTGATATAACTGGTCCAGATGCTAAAAAGAATATAGAAATGTTGGACGCAATACTTTCTAATTCTCATACATCAAAAGCAATTCAAAATGATATTGATATGTTACAAGATAAGAAGAAACAATTAACTTCTTTGAATGTAGCTCAAGAAGAATCACTAAGAAAAGAATTACCAGTTGAAGATCAGATTGCTTTGGAGAAGTCTGATAAGCAGATTGATCTTTTACAAGAAATGGTAAATAATTTACAAGAAATTCATAAGGCTTTAACTACTAACCTTGATGAAGATGAAGCAAATAAGATAATCGATGGAGAAACTCCACCAGATTCTATCGTAGAAGAATATAAAGCTAAAAAGGCTATTTCTGATCAAAGAATTAATGCCGCTCAAAAAGTTCAAAATAAATATCTAGCTAATAAAAGGGCTTCTTTACTAGAAGAATTAACCGATAATATTATTGGTAATATAATAATCAAATTAAATGATCCTGCTGGAATATTTAAACTAAAAGAAAGAATTGATAATAAACTTTATCAACAGAGCTCCAGAAGTGATGAAGAATATTCTAATACAATTCAAAAGATTAATGAGAAAGAAAAATCAATTAGAGAAAATAATCAAGCACAACAATTACAACAACAACAATTACCTACAAAAGAAGCAGTAGAAAAAGAAGTTGATCGTCAGATTGCAATGGTTCCTTCTTATGGTAATAATGCTTTTGGACTAAGATCTATTGCAGGTAATGCATTAACTTATTTCGGAAATAAACTTTCTGGAAATGATAAAAACAATTCAGAAGAAGTTTCAGATTCAGTATCTGAAGCTAAAGAAGAACCAAAGAAATTCACTAATGATGATTTCACAAGTGATGAATTAAGAAATGCTTCTAATGCTATTTCTCAATCTGTTCAATCTGAAAGAAAATCTAATAATGAAAATCTAAATAATAAAGATAGCAAGAAAAAGAATATTCAATATACATCTGATGCTAATGGTGAGATGATTGCATACACCCAAGGTTCAGATGGTACCCCTGTAAAGTTAAAGAACAAAGACAATGCTGATATTGAAGCTCGTCATAAACATGATCTATCTCTTCGTGAAAGAAGCTGTAATGCATTAGAGTCTATTGCATCTTCTATTGGAGCCAAGTCAAAAGAAACAGTTGGGAAGGCTACTGGAAAATTAGGAAAAGGTTTATTTGGTGGTCTTTTAGATAGTTTAGGTGGTTTGATTAATACTCTTTGTTTAGGACTTCCAGTTGGTACATGGATAATCAAGAAGTTAAAAACTTTACCATCAAAATTATTCGGTACTTTGAAAGAACAAATACCAAATCTATTACGAAAAATAGTTCCTGATGCTTTAAAGACTACATTAGCTGGGGCTATACCAAAATTAGGTTCAAAACTATCTGTTAGTTCAATAAAACCAATATTAGCAAAATTAGCTTCAAATAAAAAGAGTATTGCAGTAGCTGGAGCAGCTACAGCATTATATAAACTATTAGGAGATTATAGTGAAGATCTCGAAAATCCAAATGAGACTGGTAATCCTGGTGGTAATCCAGGAGACGGTAACAATCCAGGCGGTGATGGAGATGAAATTCCAAAACCAGACACTCCAAGCACATCTACTAGTGATATAATTACTGGTGGATTAAAGACCTTAGCTGGTTCTGCTATAGGAAGTGCTATAGGTAAAAAACTATTCAAAGGATCTAAAGTTGCATCATCTATTGGTGGTGCTTTAGGAATGTCAGTTGGAGAAGGCGATATGTCTCTCTCTAATATTGCAACTAATGTCGGAATCAATGGAGCATTTGATTTCGTATCAAGTAAATTTAAAAAGGATAAAAATCCTATATTAGAAGAAAATACTAAACAAGAATCAAAATCAATACTAAGTTCTATCAAAGATAAGAAAGAAGATATTTCTAATACAACTAAAGCTGCAATTGGAAAGGTTAAAAATAATCTAAAAGCAGTTATGGAAGCTGTTGGAAAATATATTCCAGGAGAAAAAGCTAAAGGTGCTGTAAATAAATTATGTAATGCTATTATGAAGAGAATGACTTCTCCTCAAGGATTAAAAGCTATTTCAAAGAAACTAGCACAAGAAACAGTTTCTGCTGGTGCTGGTGTTGCATCAATTGGTATTGGTTATGCTGTATTTAAAGCTGGATTCGCCATTAGTAATTTTATTGATGGTATGAATCGAACTGAGGAAATGCTAAAATTAAGACCTGGAACAGCAACAACAGGTCTGAAAATAATTGCTGGTTTGACTACAGCAATTTGTGGTTCTATTCCATTAATTGGAGCATTTATTCCAGAAGATTGGGTTTTACAACAAACTATTAGTTTTGTTGGTCCAGTTTTCGGTATAACTGAATCTTATCTAAATTCTCTTCGTAATGAGGGAGAAAAGAAAGCTAGTCAAGATAGTAAAGATGCTGCTCAAACTGTAGCATCTAATGATGGTATGTTGCCAAATCAAACTTCATCATCATCTTTCTTTGACAAAATTGGTGTTTATTCTGGTAAAGTATTTGATTTTGTTAAAGATACTGCTGTTGGAGCTGCAAAATGGGTATATGATAAAGCTACAGGAGCTGCTAAATCTGTATACAATTTTGGTTCCAAAGTATATGATACTATTAATAATACATCTTTAGGTCATGCTGTTTTGCATCCTATTGATACAGTTTCAAATCTATATGATAAAGCAAAATCATATTTTGGCAATGGTAAAAATCATATATCAAATTATGGAAGAGGATCCAGTGGAGAATTTTATTCTCAATTAGATCCAGCATATGCTATGAGCATGAATGCTCCTGGTGATGATATTAAACAAACTATGGCAGATTCTGGATGTGGTCCAATGTCTGCTTCTAATGCTATATCTGCTTTAGGAGGTTCAGTTGATCCTACTGAAGCTGCAAGTTATGCATTACAAAATGGATACAAAGAAAAAGATGGTGGTATCAAACCTGGATTCTTTAAAGATTATTTAAATAAGAAGGGAATTGATACTGAAAATCTTCATGGATCAAAAGAAATACTAACTCAATTAAAACAAGGTAATCCTGTTGTATTAATGGGTAAAGATGATAAAGGTGAATCACCTGAAACTCCTTATGGAGAAAATCCTCATTATGTAACAGCTACTGGTGTGGATAATCAAGGAAATATTACAATTCAAGACCCAGAATCATTTGAACCTAATAAGGTTTATAAATCTTCTAATGTATTGAATAAGTCTTCAATAGCTATAGGTACTAATAAATTTGGTTCTGGTAAGAAATCAATATTAGATAAATTAAAATCTAAATTTGGCAAATCAAAGAAACCTCGATTTGGAAGAGGAGAAGATGTCGGAGAACATATCTGGAATTATCTTTCTAGTAAGGGACTAGGTTCTCTAGCTATTGCTGGTATTATGGGTAATATGCAACAAGAATCTGGATTTAATCCTAAAATTATGGAAGGTGGAGGAGAATCAGATGAGGTTAATCTTGATTCAGATAGAGGATATGGTCTTTGCCAATGGTCTTTCTCAAGAAAGCAAGATCTTGCTAACTTTGCTCAATCTCAAGGAAAATCTTCTGGTGATTTAGAAACTCAGTTAGACTTTATGCTTAGTGAGTTATCTAGAGGAGATACAATATCTAAAATGGATAATGCTGGATCTGCTGGTCAAGCAGCATATATTTTCCATTCAGATTTTGAAAGATCTGCTGATGGCCCAGAAGTAATTCAAAATAGAATGAATAATGCTGAACAAGCATTTCAAACTCAAGGTAAAGGTATAGCTACTGGAAGCACTTTCAAAGGAAGTGGTAGTTCCAGTTCTAATAGTGGTCCACAAGGAATATTTGGAGCATTAGCTGAATTAACAAGTAAAATAAGTTCTTTGACTAATATATTTGGTCAGGGAAAATCAAAGTATGGTAAAGGCAAATCTAGATATGGTAAAGGATTTGATTTTAGTACTGCTAATTTTGAAAATCCATTTACTAAAGATACAACAATTACAAATCCAGAAAATACAAATTATCAATTAACAATGCCAACTAATGACAAATTTAAACAAAGTGTAGAAAAGTCTGGTCAACCAGCAAAGCCAGCTGCCAAACCTGCTGCTCCTCAATCTGGAGGATTAATGCAAAGATTCTTTGGTTCTGCTGGAAGTTATTTAGATAAAATATCTAGTCCATTGAAGGCTGCAACTAGTCAATTCAAATCATCAGTTACTTCTGGTTTAATGAAAACTTTCGGAAAATATGAAAGTTTAATAGGACCAATATCAAGTGTATTTACTTCAGTATTTGGTTCTTCTAATAATAACTCTAGTAGTGGTGGGGCATTTAATGGTGGTTCAGTAGCTGTTCCTAATTCTGGTTCTGCTGCTAGTGCTATGCAAACTGCTCTTAATGGAGCTGAAATTACTAGTCCTTATGGACCTCGTGGTTCTGGCTTCCATTCAGGTAATGACTTTGGTATTGATTCTGGAACTGAATTACCAACAGTTGTTGATGGTGTAGTAGATGATGTTGGTGTTGATGCTAATGGATATGGTAACTTTATTGTTGTTAAAGATAATAATGGTTATTATCATATTTTCGGTCATTTAACTCAAGCAAAAGCAGCTAAGGGACAATCTGTAACAGCTGGTCAAATTATAGCAATATCTGGTCACTCTGGTCACTGTATTCCTGATGGGCCTGATGGTTCCCATCTTCACTATGGAATATATGATTCTAGTAATCCAAATTGTGCAGGAAGAAATGGTTCAGTAGATCCTGGAACATATAATATTGCTGGTCTTTCTGGTTCAGCAAAAGGTAAATATGGTTCTGGTAAGAAAGGATTTACTGGAGGAACAAGACAACTCAAACCTAAATTTACTAATGGTTCCGATGAAGGAATGAAGATTAATTATAAATCTTATACTAATACTAGAAATAATACCAAATCAGGATTAGGTAAAAAACCATTATTTGGAATGGGAAATACCTTTAATTCTACAACACAAGAAGATATTTTCAATTTAAGAAACAATAATGAAATGATCGAAGCCCCTTCAGATATTAAGGGTAAGAATACTAATTTCGGTATTTCCGATAATATGATTCAATCCTCATTATTTGGTAGAGGAAAATATGGCCAAGGATTTAGTCTTAAGAGTATTTATGAACAAGGCAAAAAATATTACGATATTTTTAAACAAATCAAGAAAACTTATGAAGATATTAAGAATAATAATAATCAGATTCCAATGATGAATCAAGATGATAACTCTATAACAAAAGTTCAAAAAGAACAAACAAATTCTAGAGGATATCATTATGATGAAAATGGAAATATTATTTATGATAAGATTACTACTAATACTGAGAATGCTAAACCATCTAATGCGATTTCTTCTATCCAAAAGAGAAATCCAGAAGAGGGAATAGAATTACCAGATATTCAAAATGATAATGAAAACAAAGAAATTGTTGATAAGATTAATGATTATCAAGCAAGACTTGATAAGATTGAATCTCTTACTACTAATGAAGAAGTAATAAATCAAATTTCAGATATTCCTGAGGAAGAAATACCTGATTATAATAAGATTAAAGATACTGATGACTTTATGGTTATTAAAGCTAAAGCTAAGAAAACAATCAGTAATTATATCAAGAAACTTCAAGATCAGAAAAATAGACCAAAGGTTCAAAGTCCAGAACCTGATAAATCTGATTCTATAACTAAAGCTCAAAATGAAGATAAATACCGATTAGGTGAAGATGGTTCTCATGGAACTGGTTCTAATGGTAAAGCTTATACTAATAATGATATTTCATATATCTTAAATAATAGTGATAAATTTAATGGTGCTTCTACTATTGAGGATGCTATTAAAATATTATCTAAAGATAAGAAATATACTGAAACAACTAAGACTAATGATTCTAATTCTAGCTCTGTAGCTGGAACTACACCAACAATAGATCTTAATAATCAAATTACAGACAATCTTAATGGTAGTGATATACCATCTGTTTCTAATAATCAAAATGATAAATTAGATATGATGATTGCTGCACAAAATAAAACTAATGAATTATTAGCTGCAATAGTAAATATTGCTAGTACGTTTGTGAATAACACAAATACAACTAATAATACTACTGTAAATACAAATACAGAAACTAAGCCAAATACAAAAGAAAACAAATCTCTAAATACAAATAACAATATGAGTCCTGAATCTATGGCTCTTAAGAATCAATTGACTTACTTCTTCAATAATAGTGGTAATCTAGGAATAGATACCAACTTCATTAATCCAGATTTAAGTCATTCTATAGACGTTATTAAACGTATGCAATCAATAGCTAGTATGTAAAATCAATTAAATGACAGGAATGGGTATTATCCCATTCCTGTTACATTTTGTTAATATAATGAAATATCGAGAGGAGAAATCAATAATGATTAAAAAAAAGATTAAATTGACTCCTTATATTATTAAAGGAAAACCAGTTTTTGTATATAATGCTCCATCTAGTTCTAGTAATATTATAAATGCATTAGCTCCAGAAACTGAAATAAAGGTAGTAACTGAAGAAAATGGATATCTTAAACTAATAGATGGTGGATATGTTATGAAAAGTTCTCATACTGTTGAGGATATCCAAAAAATTAAAATACAACGTGCTAAGAGAATATTAAGTTCAAGATCTAAACGAGAAATAAATCATGATGATGAAATATCATTAATGAGTTTAGATAGATCAATATCTAATCCATATGAAGGAAAAGTATTTAATTTCAAAAATACAATTCCAACAGATACTAATGGCACACCAATTAATGATGAATATAAGAGTGATTCGGCTGCTTTGACTTGTTATGGTATTTCAAGAGATGGATTACTTCAATTAGAAGATCCATCTACAGGAAAGAGATTTTATGCTCCTCCTTCTTATCTGAATATTAAAGATGGTTCAGCAGCAGAAGATGTGAAATTTACAGATGCTGGTGCATGGACGACAAATAAAATAGGATCTGTAGAAGAAAACTATATATGGACAGAAGCAGTAGATTTATTAAATGGGCAAGTTTCTTCTTACTTACAAAAAGGTATAGAGGCTGTATCTACTTTGATGGAACCAGGAAAATTAAAAATAGAAAATACCAGATCTATATTTGGAATGCCATATCAGTTTAATAAATTAACAGATAATAGATTAGGTGGAGAAGAAGGAACCTCTGATAATACATTTGGTAGAAAATATGCTCAAAAAATAGTTTCAAGAGCTCCAGTTCTTATTATGCAAGCTGGTACTCCAACATTCTTAAAAGGATTTAATGATGATCAAAAGAAATCAATGATTGAAGGATTAGGAAAAGCAGCTGCTGAAGGAGCTGCTAGTATAACTGGAATACAAAGCACGGTTAATTCTGCTGGTAAATATTATTCATTTAAAGATGCATCTAATGAATATTATAGAGGAGTAAATCAGATGTGCCGTGCTATGGGTGTATTCTTAGGTATAACTGATGAAACTATAAATGTTAATGGTCATGAAGATAAAGTAGGTAATTTTGATTGGAGAAAAGCAAGTGAAAAACCAAATTTTGGATATTATAGAGGTGCTGTCGGATTCTATGTAAATGCCGAAGCTCAAACCTCTGATGGTATTTCCAATGGTACAAGAGCATCTGCATTATCTGGTCAAGTAAATCAATTATCTGATCAAGCTGCTGAATTGCAATTCATATTAGGTGGTGTTGTTAGTTCAGATATTCCAGGATTATCTAGTGTTGCAAATAAATTTCAAACATCTGGTGATCAAGCAGCCAAAACTGCTAATAAAGCAGATGATACTCAAAATAATACTGGTTTGATAGGATCTATGATTAATAATATAAATACTCTTATGGCTGGTGGTAGATTAATATTTCCAGAAATTTGGTCTGATTCTTCTTTTACTAAGAATTATAATATTACGATAAAATTAGACTCTCCTGATTGTGATAAACTTTCTATATATATGAATATTTTAGTACCTTTAGCTCATATAATGGGATTTTGTCTACCAAGATATTCTGGATCAAATGCATATGTTTCTCCATTCCTGATTAGAGCATATTTGCGTTCAATGTTCCATGTTGATATGGGAATCATTACTAGTTGTGAAATTATTAAGGGAGATAATCAGGCTTGGAATCAAGATGGGTTACCTACACAGGTAACAGTACAATTAACTCTTAAAGATTTATATAGTGTAATGGCTATGATGCTAGCAGATGGTAAAAGTGATCTTATTGCTAATCCAGCACAGTTAGATTATTTAGCTAATTTATGTGGTTTGAATATAGCAACTCCTGGTTTGGAAACAACTTTAATGCTTTGGTATACTTTGAGAAATCCTAAAACAATTGCAGTTGATGCTATTAATGGAGTATTTTCTGATTTCTCAAGATATGTAAATAGAAAATGGTTAAATCTATTCGATAGTTATTGGACAATGTAATGGTTAATTTTTATTTTTAAAATTACTTTTTAATAATAGAATTCTATTTATAATATAAGGATGTGATTCCTATCAAATCTAGAAGTCAAAAAGCTAAAATATATGAATCTAAATTCTCTGATATTCCAAAAGATTATATGGAAAGATTGTCATGGATGTATGACAAATTTAATATTTCAAAAGAGAAATCTGAGCATATTATTAATATGCGTAATCAAATGATAGAACAACTAAATTTTGGTAAAGATTATTTAATAATCTTATATGAGATACCAGAAGGTGCTGTTAGACCAAGAGCACGAAGAATTAACAAAAGTAATGTAATTTCCAATGCAATTAATAACCCTGGATTTATTCAAGTATATTCTCCAAATGCTGCATCAGACAGAGTATATTTACAGAGATTATTGTCAAATGAAGATTTTGCTCAATTTAATCAATTAATATATACCCCTTGTAGTATTGAATTTAATGCTTATTTTCAAACACCAAAAGTATTTAATTCTACAGATACATATTTAGCAGAACTGGGATGTATTAGACCAATCTGTAAGCCAGATTTTGATAATATTGAAAAGAAGTATGCAGATATGTATAATGGGAATGTATGGTTAGATGATTCTTTGGTTATTGATGGATCTATCCATAAATATTACTCAATTTTACCAAGAGTAGAAATAAAATTAAGATATTTAAATATGCTATTCAATAAATATCAATATAATTCTATATTAAAAAGAGTGGAAGAAGGAACAAAAGTTGAATATTTTGATACATCTTTAAAAAGGAATGATTTATAGTGCATAATTATACATTAGATACAAACAATAATATGGAGAAACATCTTCAACAGATTCAAAGTATTAAATCTCGATTAATTAGAAATAATTTTTTGTCTGAAGATGCTTTATATCAAATTTTAAATGAATTGATCCCAAATTTTAATAGAAATGCTATTAACTATATTAATTCTGATATTGTCATAACATTAAGTGGCTGGAACCAAGAAAATATCCAAAATTTAGTTAAAAATATATTCTTAAAGATAATTGATAAAACTCCTATTGGTACTCTTAATACTGATGAGATATTAATGATTACCAATAATCCAGAGTTTTTCGCCTCTATTCAACAGATCAATTTCAACATATATATAATTAGAATATAATTATATATTCTAAGGCTCTAATCAATACCTCCTGTCTATGTTTTCTTTGTGTGTTTCATAATTTCTCCTTTAAAACCCCGTACACGTTGGCTCGTGTACGGGGAATTTACGTGATTTTTTGTAATTAATCAAAATTTCAATTATATATTATATTAGTGAATTGAGGATAAAGGAGGTTCAAAAAATGTCTAGAAAGAAAAATAAGAACAAAAACTCAGTTACTAATGTTGATGAAAATGTTGTTAATAATGAAGGAGGAAGAATTATGGCAATGTTGAATGGTATGATGGAAAATAATGTAAATGGAGGTAATACTATGAACACTCAACAGAATCAGGTTAATCAGGTAGCACAGGCAGCACAGCAGGTAATGCAGCAGGCAACAGTTGCAGGTCAGCAGGGACAGGCAGTTCCAGTATTTGTAAACCCTAATACTGCTGCTCAGGCACAGTATGTAATGAATCAGCAGGGACAGGGACAGGCAGTTCCTGTCCAGTTTGTTGATCCAAATCAGGTTCAGCAGTTAATGCAGCAGCAGGTAGCTCAGCAGCTGACAAATCCAAATCCTGCTACTCAGGCTCAGCAGGTAATTGCAGTTCCAGCACAGGGTCAGCAGCAGGTTCAGTCTCAGCCAGCACAGGGTCAGCAACAGCCTAAGGTTGTCTATGTACAGGTACCAGTTCCTGCACAGGCACAGACTCAGGAACAGCCTGCTCAACAGGTGGTTGAAGTTGAGTCCGAGAGTTCCTTTACGGATGATCATCCTATTCTGACTCTTGGTCTGATGGCAGCAGGAGCATATGTTGGATATAAATTTATTTCCAATGTATTCTTCGATGACAACAATACTAGCAATGTCGTAAGTGATAATGATACTATTGATCTTGTTCCTAGTGCTGATTTCAGTAGCTTCTTCTAATAGTTACTGAATCAAAAAGAAGGAGAAGAGGACAATTAAGTCCTCTTCTTTTTTTATTTTTTGTTAGTCATTTCCTTAAGAGTATTGTATAAATAATTCTCATTTACAGTAATGATATTTAAAGTATTAAAAGCTTCTAGCATAGAATAAATAACTCTAGTATCATTAACGATGTCATTAAACTTTAGATTATTATATTCGTTAGAATAAGACTCTTTTAATGCTTTATCTTCATGGATAGATTTCATAACAGAATTGATCATATATCCAAATACATTTGTATTCTGTTCCAAAATCTCTCTTTCTTTTTTCTTAGCAAAGCTAACAGCTTCATTCTGAATTTGCTGAATATCATCAGAAGTCATATTCATATCATCGGAAGCTTTTGCATCTTCAATTTTCTCTTTTGCCTTATCATAAATCTTTTTAATCTCAAATTTATTTTTCTTAGCAGTATCAATAAATTGATCTACAGAATCCTCGACTCTATCAGAGATTAACTTTGTGATATCCTTTGGAATAATATCTTTAGTATCAAAAATCAAATCATTGATTTCATCATCTTCAATCTGATAATCTTCTGGATTCTTATTCTCAGGACTTAACTTATTAATTCTCTTCTTATATTTTTCTGTGTGACAATCAACAGCATGAGCTAGTTCTGCTAAATAAATAGACTTGTGCTTCCAATCTTCTAATAATTCTGGAATATTCTGCTCTTGAATAAAATTAGTAATAATTTCAGCACCAATATTCTTTTCATGGGTACTAGCACCAAATTCTTCAAGAACAGGATTTAGAACAGAGTAGAATAATGCATTGGTTAATAAAACATTCTGAGCTTCATCCAGATATTCATACTGCTCTTTAAAAGCCTGATTTCTTGCTTTATTAATTTCAAAAACTCTATCACTTATAGAAACTTCTTGTTCTACAGGTTTGTTTTCATAAAGTGGAATTGTTTGCTCTTGCATTGATTTTAAATATTCTAATCGAGCTTGAGCATTAGTTTTAGGAGTTCGTTTATAAATAGCCACGTTTTAATCCCCTTTCAATAATTATTAGAATAATGCTCCATTGTCACTATTATTTTCAACATCATCCATCTTATATTTTCTATTATCATTCTTGATATCAGAAGTTGCATTTCTTTCGGCATTAACACTATCTATAGCTATTGCATCAGCTACTTTATGGAACCGTGCAGCTATTGCTAATTGTCTTTCAATAACTCTATCTTTTTCTCCTACAGTTTCAACATTTGAATCCTTTAGCATCTGAGCATTCATTTCCAATAGTCCTGCCTGAAGGTCAAAATATTGAGAGACTCTTACTCTTGTAGCATAGAAGAAGTATACAATATCCTTGAGCATTGAAACACAACCAAGAATTAATCCTATAACAGTCATTACACCAAACAATATTGGAGCAATTTCAGCAACATTCTTAACCTTAGCTTTGATTAAAGGTCTAAGAGTATTCTCTATATCACCTTTACGAGAAGCATCGTTGAATTTTACTAAACTCTCATACAATAGTGATTCCTTTACTTTATGAATCTTATTTTTCTTTAATACGACTTCCATACCAACATTTTTAGTAGATTTGATATATTCGATACATACTGAAATCATATAAGAAATAGATGCTACAATAGCTAGGCAAATGTTATTATAGATCATTATTCCTAATTCAATCTTTCCAGCATAACAAGCCATAAAAATATCTTCATAATCTTCTACATAATTCAAAGCATTTTCAATTTCTAAAATAGGCTTTTCACTTTCTCTATATTGCTTAAAAATTGACTTTAATACTTCAATGGTTTTTCTGATATCTTTATACTTAGGCAATTTAGTTATACTACCTTTAGTATTTGGAATATCACCATATTCAATCTCATCTACTCTAGCAATCATTAGGCGATATAATTTATTTGTTAAAGAAACTAAGAAAGCATTTTGCTCAGCTTCATCTAAGCTATGTAACTTATTATTAGTTTCTATATCATGAAAGTCCATATATTTCTGAACTGCTTCAGAGAATACTTCTTTAGTTTTATAACTACCAGTATCTTCCATACCAGCTAATAAGGATTCATAAAAGGTTTTATCTGACTTTCTATAATTATTTATTATCATATCTTATCTCACCTTGCATTCTTATTAATCATATTAATAACTTTCTTATACATTCCAGAAGATTCTTCTCTTTCTAGACTAGAGAAGGAATAAGTCTCGAATCCTTGAGAACCATCATCCCATAAGAAGTCAACCTTTTCAATAGCATCATCAATAATAGCTGCACACATAATACTATATCCTCTCATAATAGATTTCAGTGTACCAGCTTTACTAAGATCAATTCTATGATATTTCTTAATAAGCTCAACTTCTGCCTTAGTTATAACAATTGTAGCTATAGCAGAGCAAGTTGCATCATTCTTAAGCAAAGACTTTCTTCTCTTGCTCTCATTTGCACGAAGTTCTAATAACTTCCAAATACTAGAAGTTGAACCCTTGCCAGCTTTGGATAATGCATCTACCTTTGCTCTATCAACAGCAAATAAGAAATCCTTAAAGAAACTAATCTCACGAGTAGTAGCACGAATGAAATTAAATAAGCCATTTCTATCAGAATTCTTAAGCATAACTTTATTAATCATATCTTCGGAAGATACATAGTGAATCATTGCTTTAACACCAACGACAGCAGTATTTAAAGTAGTTCTTTCACCATATCTAGATTTGAAATTAATAATCATCAAAGAAGGAACAGCTTCATTTGCCTTTTCTATATCAGACTTGATTACCATCTTATTAAGAACATCATAGGATGATTTTAAGTTAGACATAATATCACTAGCAGAAGTATTTCTTTGAATATGAACAGGTGATCCTGAATTATGCCTTGTTGGTCTTGATGTTCTAGATGATGGTTTACTAGTAGCGGTACTACTAGAACTGGTTGAAGTTGTTGTAGATCCTGTTTGTTTTGGAACTTCACCATTTGATGAGGTAACCTTAGCTTCACTTATAACTTGAATATCATTTAGAACATTTCTTACGATATAATTATTAACAGAATTAGGATTAATACTTTCAGAAAGATAGTAGTTGCAATTCATTTTGATATCTTCTTGTACAGCCTCTATACCTCTTTTAATATTAATCTCAATAAGATCTCTAATATTAGCATTTTCATTAGCAGAAATGATATTTTCCATGTCATTAGTTGCATTGATTACATCATCAACATTAGCTTTAGACCAATCAAGACTATCATCAATATTATTATGGAATTTATTTAAATAATCATATGTATTATTAGCAGAGGTAATTTGATTTGCGGCAAATAGCATTTGCAACATTGCTACAGCTTTTCTTTCTACAGCCTTAGAAATCATTACTGCCTGATCAAGTGGAGTTGCTTCAGTTACAATTACTGGGAAAATAGCAGTCAATCCTTTTGCAGCAGTTGCTATATTTCGACTTATAGAAGAATTAAATTTGGATCTGTCTGTATCTTTAGAATATTCAAAATATTTTTTAGCATGATCCCAAAATTTATCTGGATCGCTATTAAAGGTTAAATCAACAATATCTTTGAAGAAACCTTCATGTAAAGTAGTATAATCTCTATATGAGTTCATCAATTACATCCTCCTTTAAATTAATTAAAAAATGACTTTCTTACTTCAATGTTTCAGTATTTACACATAATTTGGCGAGACATTCGTGTAAGAAGAACATAAAAGGGAGGAATTTTTATGAATATTACTCAAGATAGAATAAACTATCTTACTAGCACATTTCCAAATATGTTTCCTGATGAAAAAACAGCCAGAGAATATATATTAGCTAATAGTAATACCAATACACAAAATGTTCAAAGTCCACAAGAAAATACCAATGGTAGTTTTCCTGGAAATGACGAATATACTAATAAAAAGAATACTGGTAAAATTACAGCAGAAGAAGAGCAAGAATTAGAACAAATAATAACGGATCTAAATTCAGATAATTTAATAAAGAAGACTATGAGAGCTCATGGGATATTCGAAGCCTCTGATATGAGGTATAATACTGAGTTTTATCCAATACAAAGAAATGATCCATTTAATAGAGTTGAGGGAACAAGAGAAATTGTGTTTTTTACAAAACCATCTCTTCCTTTTCTTAAAAATAATACTGGTGAATTAAAGGATGAATTTGCTGGAACTCCATATTTTAATAATCTTTATTCTAGAGGATATACTAGAACTTTAGTAGATCTTTCTTATCCAAATGGTGGAGGAGGAACAGATCCTGCTTGTCCATTTATACATGTTTTAACTAATAGAATTACTGCTCCTATTGATATTCCTGATATTGCCGTAGATGAATTAGAAACAGCTCAAAATATGTGGGGTACAAGATTATTATATCCTAAGTCTTCAATGAGTTCAGATGAAGGATTAGATTTTACATGTGAATTTGAAGATACTAAATATTTAGAGATTTATCATTTATTTAAAGCATGGGATTTATATAGACAAGGTAAATGGTGGGGTATATTCTCTCCAGATAAAAGCTATATAACGAATAAGATCTTGTATGATCAAATAGCAGTATATAAATTTACAATAGCTGAAGATGGTGAAACATTACTCCATTGGTGTAAATGGATTGGAGTATATCCTAAAAATATTTCTAGATCATCATTTTCAGAAATACCAAAAGAGGGTCCATTAAAAATAACTGTTAGTTTTAAATTAAGTGGTTGGTTTGAAGATATGGAACCAAATATCATATCTGATTTTAATCAATTAGTATTTGATTGGGCTGGTACTATTACTAAAGAGCATTTATATGATATTTGGAGTACTGATATTGGGATGATATCACAAGATAACGTAATGTATCCTTTTATAGTAAAAGGAGAACCTAATTCTGATGGTTATACACCATATTATTTTGAATGGACAAGAAATGGTTAAATAAGGAGGTTTTATGAATGCCTAGTACTGATACTACTATCACTTCAACAGATATTTATAAAATTAATCAATTTGTAGATAGTGTAAAGGCTAAATATATTGATATACCAGAAGATACTTTGGTTCTTGGTGTTTATGGATATCTTTCTGCAATTATTTCTAATGCTTTAGAGAATTCAGCAGTTATGTCTTCTGAATATTCTAATGAGGCTATACCAACTAAAGCTAAGTTTGAGCGTAATATTATTTCACATGCTTTATCTCTTGGTATTAATAAAATATTTGCAGTTCCAGCATCTATGGATATTCTAATTAATCTACCAGAATCAAAGATTTTAAATAATCTAATCCCAGATCCAGATATTGAAACCATAGATGGGGTTGCTGAAAAGAATACATTTATTATTGATAAAGATTTTGAATTTAATATCGGTGAGGATCAACAATACCCTTTTCATTTAGATTATGATATTAAAGTAAAGAGAAATAAATTACCAAATGGTACTTATGTATACAGTGCTGTATATGAAACAGATGGTTGGATAAATAATATGGTGAAATTAGGTAATCCATATTTACCAGCAATTGGAAGGGTTAATGTTGAAGGAGATTCAATGATCTCTATTAAAACTACTCTTCGTCAATATACTCATTCTCAAATCTATAAGAAGATTATCGTAGATAATCCATTAGAAACAAAGATATTAAATTTCTCTTTTGAAGATCAAATAGTATTTTTCTATGTGGATGTAATAGAAACTGATTCTGTTTCAGGAAAATCAACTACACATCATTTATTACCAATTTATGATGGTATTTATAATGAAACTACTGCAACTCAAGAATATATCAATTTCTTATTCTTAGATGAGAAAAATATTAGATTGAAATTCAATCGTGATGTTTATCAACCAAGACAAAATGCAGAAGTAATAATTCATGTTATTACTACATTGGGATCAACATGTAATTTTACTATGAGCAATAATTGGTATCAAGTAGCTCCATTTACATCTACTAGATTTTCATATGATAATTTATATTATATGATTCAAGCTGTTTCTGATTCTATGAATGGTCAAGATAAATTATCCGTAGAACAATTGAAAACAGTAATTCCTCAAGAAGCAATTTCTAGAGGTTCTATTTCCACTTATACAGATCTTAATAATGCATTTAATGCTATTCAAACTCCAGATATAAAGATGTATTTCTTAAGAAAGATTCATAATCAGATAGAGAGATTATATTATGCATATTTATTATTAAGAGATTCTGATGGTAATATTGTTCCTACAAATACAGCTACTGCTAAATTTGAAAGATCTCAATTCTCTAGTACCAATAAATATAATTTCTCATTAAAACCTGGTGCTCCTATATATTATGATCCAGATGAGGGAACAATTAGTTGTTTGGGTGAAACTACAAAAGATTTAGATATTGATAAATACGATAGACTTTCATTTCTTTATACTTGCCCATATCTTTTGGTAGTAAATAAATCTCCATTCTTCGTATCTTATTTTATGACTATTATTAATTATACACGAGAACTATACTTTGTAGATATTAATGATAAATCATTATTACAATTCATTACTTTGAATTTTAATTTCCATAGAGATTTTTATCCTACTGAAGATGATGGAGAAATAACTACTGATCCAGATTATATTACAAATGATAATGATGTTTATCATCTTCAAATGAATCTTACCCAAAATATTAATACTGATTATGATTTAATCACTTATACTGACTCTGGTGGTATTGATCAATGTTTAGTAGACGTTTATTGTGTTATTTATAAGACTAAGCCAGATGGTGCTGAATATGCTTATAAATATTTAAAAGCTAAACTCTATCAATTTGATGAGGGAACCTCTACATTTACTTTTGAATTTAAATTCAAGACTAATGATACAATTTCTCATCAAGGAAATTATTTATATATTACTAAAGGTCTTAAAAATATAAAGACTGGTGTAGAAAGTGAAACTTATATTTCTCAAAATGTTCAAGCTAGATTCTTTATTACTGCTAAATTTGATAAGGAATATGGAAGAACATATAAAATCAATAATGTCACTTATAATTTAGATGATCTTATTCCTGGATTAGATGGATATACATTAACAAATGTATATAGTTCTGGAGAACAGGGAATAGATATCTTTTATGATTATTCTGATATGAGTTCTTCATATATAGAAATATTAAGGGATGAAGCAACCAAAAATAATGATTTTAGAATTCATAAGGTTCCTCTAATTCGATTAACTTATATGAATTCAGAAAATAGATGGATTTCATTAAATAAGATGATTGATAGAAGAAGAAGATATATTCAAGAAGTATTATTATTATTAGAAGATTCTTTTGGAATTGATTATAAATTCTATAATACTTATGGTCCATCTCTCATGTATAATATTAATAACGAAGAGAATATTGATAGAATCAATCTGTCTCTTAAATTTGAGATTAAATTTGTTTCTAATTCTGAGACTATATTGTTGGATGATATTACTCTTTCTATTAAAGAATATATTGAAGATCTTAATAATATTACTGATTTGCATATGCCAAATCTAATTACTTATATTACCAATGTTTATAGAGACCATTTGGTATATATTAAATTTATTAGACTTAATAGTTATGATTCTCTATATCAATCTATATATAAGAGTCCTAAATTTACTGATAATTATTTTGTTGAAACTCAAACAGTTCCAGAATTTATTAATGTAAATACTACTGCTGATGATAAAATAGATATAGAATTTGATATAGTGTCTTAAATAGGGTGGTGAGTAAATAATATGTATTTTAATTATAAAAAGATTGATCTATTAGATGAGGGAGCATTATTTTGGTTAAAAAATGTATTCAATCATTATATTAGAGGAGAGAGCGGAGATATCTCATTTGAACAAGCATATGATAAACTTATGCGAAGTATTGGAGAATTTAATAATGCTCATTTTGATAAAAAAATAATATTTAAAAAGGCACATAGGGCTATTGATGAATATGTAGGTAATGTTGCTTTTAATATGAGACAATTAAATGCGAAAGATGGTCCTCTTCCAGTAGATTGCAAAAAATTACAAAAGAAATTGAAAATAAAAGAATATTTCGATTCAGATTATCCAGAAATATCTAAAATGATTAAAAATGAAGATGATTTATATGGACTTGTATATTATGCAGTATTTTCAGATCAATTATTTAAATCAAGTTTCGGTGCTACAATGGCTATTCCAATAGTATTATATGGGAATGGAGAAGCAAATATTATTTTTGTTACATTTGATGAAGATGCAATTTACAAATTATTTACTGTTACTGCATTTAATAGTGGATTAGATGGTGCATATAAATCCAATCTTACTGAACTAGTTTCGGCTTTTAATTCTTATTAAAAAAGAGAAATAATCAATAATTTTACCATAGACCTTAATTGGTCTATGGTAAATCTCTTTGTTTAAAATGATTTTAAATTATATACTATATTAATGAAAATGAAAATGAACAAGGAGGATATTTTTTATGAACACTATTTTTATGACTAAATATATTTTGGAGGTGTTGAAAAAAGATAGAGATAAGTATCCTATTTATGGAGAAGCCATAAATGTTATTAGTAATTTTCAATTTATTGAGAAAACTGACGCTGAAAGTCAGTTGAGACTCAATAAATCTATCCATTTTTTTATGGATATTAGAAAATTAATATCTGAAAGACTTAATAATATGGGACCAAATAAGGTAGCTGTATTATTAAGTAATGATGATGAATTGTCGTATTTTTTAGATGAGATTATGGAGGAATTTAGTAAGGAGAATAAAGTATGAGACTATTTTATGGTAATGCTATAAATGTTTTTACAGATGCTTCTACGAAAACGATCAAAGATGATAAAGGTAAAGAAATTACAGTAGTTTGCCCAGCATTTATAACAACTATGGGAGGTGCAATTTTAGAATATGGTTCTAAAGTATTTTATGACCAAACGAATAATTTTGGAGAATTGTTTGCTTTAGGAATGGGTATAAATTCTTTATTAAAGTATCGTGATACAGATTTGTTTTTGAATATCTTTTCAGATTCGGAATGGTCTGTGAATGCTTTAACTATGTGGTTATATAAATGGTATGTTAATGGATACAACCAATTTCAATTAATCACTGGTTCTAAAACTTCAGTAAGGCATCAAGATGTAATGATAGATATCATTCAAATGATTGTGAATGCGAATGTGCATATATCTATATTTCATGTTCTAGGGCATACAAATAAGAATAGTGTAAAGAGTATGCTCAAATTCAATTCTTATTTCTATAAAAGAAATAATCTAAGAGGACAAATTCCAGCCGAATATTTACAAGAGATGGCTGGTTTCAATGACTTAGTAGACAACATGTCTAGAGATACATTGAAAAAGATTGTTCAAAAATTTGATCCAAAGATGTTTCAAAGACCTAGGAGACCAGGTTTTTATTGGTATCCTAATCCAATTCAAATGAAACAGTACGTTCAATTAGTTAATCAATAGGGGGAATTAAAATGTTTGAAGATCAGACTCTTGTAGTAGATCCATATGGGAACTATTTCTATGTGCCATATACAAGTCTTATGGTAGATCAGTATGGTAATTATTATGTAACAGTTCTATATGATAATACTCCAACTCAGCAGTATCAGAATCCTGATATTAACAACTATGCTTGTTATGCAAGCAATAATACCGTAAATTCCAATGATGATGTTCCAATGTTTGGTTTGGATTCTTTAGTAGAAGATTCTGTAATCCAAGAAGAGAATTTTGGAAATAATTCTTATTGTGGAATCAATCCAGCATTAAATCCAAATATCAATAATATGGCATTTGCTCAGACTGCTCCTCAACAGCAGCCTGTTGCTAATTTTAACAATGTTCCTGAGGTTAATCCAGCTCTAAATCCAAATCTTGTAATTCCTGAGAATTTTCAGGCTAGTGAGATTGATAGAATGATGACTCCTCATAATAAAGTAATCAACAATAGTAATGCTACTCTCCAAGAGCCAGTATTAGAATTTGGTGATTATGCTAGTGGAGTTCCAGATATGACTCCAGGTTCTATCTTTGATAAGTTGATGAATTCAGATTCTCTTGAGAATTTGATGGCAAGATTTCCATATCAGCAATTAAAGATTAGTGATAGTGGAAAATTGGTACCAGTTCATCCTTGTAGTTATGATCCTGTAATGACCAATGCTTTTCATGTAATCTATCATTCTAGAATGAATAAGCAGCAACAGAATCAGATTACAAAGATGACATCTGAGGATGTTATTCATCAGATTATTCCAGAATCTAATCAGAAAGCTTCTGTATTTACTCCACAGTATCAAAGAGCTGGATTTGTTGCTGATAAGTTAGTAGATACCGATGATTTCATTAGAGTAAACAATGATGATTCTGTATCTATTAATCTCTATAACTTGGTAGATTTTGGAGATAAAGGAAAACCAGAAGAACTTCATGGTTATGAAGCATTAGAGGAAGCATTTCATAAAGAAAAAGAGATAGTAACTTATGATCATGGTGTTGAATATAGAAACTATGTTCAAACTGGTAATGAGGGATTCTCATTTGATTATGCTAATCTTCCAGAAACTATTGAGTTGAGTACCGAGGTTCCTGCTGGATATCATCCAAATCCAGATTATGGTAAGCAGAAGATAAATCCTTTTATCAATCCTAATAGTACTCAGCCTATTAATCCATATCAACAAAGAAATCAAATGATGTATGCTGGTCAAACACCTTATCAGTATAATCCTATGATGTATTATCCACAGCAAAATTGTTATAATACTGGTTATGGATATGGTGGTTATAATAACTATAATCAGAACTTTAATAACATTAGTGGTATCAAAGTAGTTAATAGAGAAGAAGAAAATGGAGGTAATAATCAGAATAACGTAATACCAAAATCTTATATAGGCTCTTCTAGAAATGAGCCTATTGATCCTACAAATCCATTTGAGAATTGTGGTGGTCCAATGGCAGATCAGTTTCATGATATGGTAGATATGGTTAGACAACAAGTAGCCGAGATAGAGGCAATGCAGCAAAAAGAAGCAGCAATGGCATCTCAAAATACCAAAGCTCATTTTCAACTTCCCATGTTTAACCAAGGATATAATAACATGAATGCTGAGCAGAATAATGCTAGAACTATTTATAATCAATCATATGCGAATAATCCTTCTAGAATAGAATATGGGCATAATATGGTTGATTTTAGTAATCCTGAATCTGTAGCTGGTTCTCAATATATGGGATATAATAATGGATTGAATTATAATTATTCAGTTCCTCCAGTTATGAATCCAAATATGCAATATCCCCAACAATATGGGCCTTATCAGGGAAACTGGTACGGTAATGGTTACAATATTGGTGGCCTGTCAGTAAATAATATTACAACTGTAATGAAACCGACAGAATTGGATAAAGATAATAGATGGGTTGTAAAAGGAGTATCTATAACAAGAGAACCAATTACAGAAGAAGAAACAAGAGTAGAACCTCAAGAAGACTACTTTACTAGAGTAAAGAAAGCATTCACAGCAAGGGCTACTATAGTTAGAGAACCATTAGAAAGTGAGGTGAAAGAAGAAGATGATTCTCTAACTAAAAATGATAAATCTAAAGATATGATTGAGAATACTCTTGATAAGATGGAGCAATTATATGATGATTTGGATGTTGAGGATTTTGAAGTTCCAGAAGAGCATAAATTGGAATGGGATGATGAAAAAGATTCTAAATTGGAAAAATTAGCAGAGCAGATTGCGGAATATGATCAAGCATTAGCCAATGTTATTTGGAATATGCCTCTAATTGACCAGATGACCGATGAGATGAGTAGATTCTGGTTGGAATACGCTCAGGAGAGATTAGAGCATTACCAAAGATTAGAAAAGAAGTATCCGCAGATAGATTATAGAATTCCATATAGATATAGAAAAGTCCCTAAACCAGCTATGATTTATGATGATGGAAAAATGACATTTAGTCCAGCTCCATTTATGTATCCAGAAAAGAAGTATGATGAAAAAGGAAATCGTATCTATGATTATGATAGAAAGAGGGAATTAACAAGAGATGAATGGAAACTATTTAGATTAAAAGCAATGTTTGATATTAAAAGTGTTGGAATTCAAAAAAGAGCTCAATGGATTTTACAATTTAATATTGATAAGATTAAAAAGCTTAAATCTAAAGATGATAATGGAAGACGAGAATATTCTTTGCTTAAAGAATATAGGAAGAAGAATCCAAAACCAAAAGAGGAGGAAGAAACAAATAACAACTATCAATATGGATACGGATACAATAATTGGTATGGTTATAATGACCCTTTTCAGAATTGGGTTAAAGAACGACAAAAAATGATTGAACGTCAAAAGTTTGTATACATGAAGGCATTTGATCATTCAATGTCATTAGAAGAGTTTAATCAATTCTGGGATGGGCCTCAAGCTAATAATCAAGCACAATTATTAGATCCTGTTCAAAGAAGAGAACAAGAACTATTACAAGCAACAAGAACAAGAATTTCCCAAATAAATCAAGTTCAACAATATCAAATTCAAAATCAACAAGCTCAGGTTAATGCATTTAAAGCGGCAGAATATCAGAGATTGAGAGAATTTGATAGAGGTTGTATGGAGGAGGTTAAAACACTAAAGGATTATTTTGATAATATGGGATATCTTGTAAGTATGTGTGCTGAGGATGATCTTAAAAAGCATAAGGCTGAAAATGTTGCTAAACTTCAAAATCAGTATTCATATAAGAAATCACTTATCAGATTTGGCAATGAGATGAATCCAGAATATGGGAATAATATGAGACCAAATACTGTATTTGGTAAAGCTGATCCTGCTTATGGATTCCCATCTAATTATGTGGATTTGACCAAGACTGATAGGTATGATGCTGCAAAGAATCAATTTATGAATTATTGTCAAAATACGAGAGGAACTATTCCACTCAGACCAATCTATAGATAAGAGGTAGTAGAATGTGAATATCAAAGAGCATAATGCAAAGATTCAAAATATTCTTCAACTATCTAGAATTAGTAATAAGAATGGAGAAATAAATTTTCCAGAGTTTGATTATGGGGGATTAAAACGTCCCCCAATTTATTCTTATTTACCATTCAATATTATTAATCAAATCAAGAATCTAGTTCATGATCCAAAACTCATGGCTAGACCATCTCAAAAATATAAATTAATGAATGATATACTTCGTCCTATTGGATTCAGACACTTAGCTTCTGGAACCAATAGAAGAACATTCTATTCTATTTTTGATGAAGGAATTGTTTTGAAGATTGCACTTGATAGTGTTGGAGAAGAAGCAAATCTAAGAGAGTTTCAAACTCAATATTTTATACAACCATTCTGTGCTAAGACATTTGATGTTCTTCCAGATGGTTTGATTGCTCTATCAGAGAGAGTAGAGCCTATGAAAGAAGAAGACTATAAAAATACATGGTCTTCTGATATATTTGATTTTATATTTCAGATTCTAAATCGGGGATATATAATGGAAGATGTTGGTGGTAATTTCTTTAAGAATTGGGGTGTTAGATTTGGATTTGGGCCAGTTATATTAGATTATCCATATATTTATGAGATTGATTGGCATAAACTCAAGTGTTCTAAGAAAGACCCAATAACAAATGATAAGTGTTTAGGCGATCTTGATTATGACTATTCTAGAGGAATGTCTGAGATAATCTGTACAAAATGTGGTGCTAGGTATTCTGCAAAATATCTAGCAAAGTTAGTAAATGTTAGTAAAATTAATAAAAGGAGAGAAAATATTATGTCATTAATTCCTACAGAAGTGAAAGTTACAACTATGAGAGGATCTAATGTATTGAAGAGATTTTATTCTGAAACATCAGAGCGTAAAGATCCAGATGTATCATTTACTCATGATGGTAGTCCTATTATTACTAGTTGTATTGAAAATCCTATGAAGACCAAGTTAAATGAAAAAGAGGAACATTCTGAGAAGAAGTTTGAGTTTTATCCAAGACCAATCAAAAATGATATAATTTTCTTTTTGAAGAAAATGGAACAAAAACATGGTGAAGAAGTAGCTATTGATTTGGCAGATAAGATTAAGATTAAATATAATCTTGTTGGTTATCATTCTGATAAGGCAGAACCATCTAAGATAACAACTTCTGATGAGACTACTGATAGTCGGATTAATAGTGAATGGAGAGAAAGAGTAAAGAAATCTGCTTCTTCTGATTATGATGAAATTATAGTTACAGATAAGAAAGAAAAGAGTGAACCTGAAATTACAACAGAAGCTTCTATTCAGAAACTGGATGAAGTAAATAAAAATCTTACTAAGTATTCAATTAATGAGGAATCAATTAAAGGAATCCATGATACTGTAGCAGAGATTGATATGAATTGTAAACATGAGATTCCAGAAGATTTGGAAAATGATATGGAAAAGGTTTTAGAGACTATCAAGACTACTGAAAATTATAATCTCAATCCTAAATCAGAGGTTACAATCAGTAAAGATGAAGTAGTAAATAAGTCTAAGGATAATAAGAATTCTTTTGCAAAACCAACTGAAGGATTATTCCCATCCGTAGCATTAACTCCAGAAGAGATTGAATCTTTAAGAGTTGGTACTTCTAATGAAACTGGTGTAATGGGATTTCCAGGTGAACCATTAGTAGACCAAATGAGATTCAAGGATATGATTCCTAGAATCAAGAATCTTGTTAAGATCAAGTTTGATAATTTTAATATCGAGGGTAAGATGGATCCTGATGAGATTGGTCGTAAGTTATCTAAAGAGATTAGAAACTATATCTTAGAAGATATTGAAAATCTGATGAATGGTGATGTAGAGAAATTGGTTGTCGATGCTACTAAAACTGTAAATGAAAGAAATGAAGAATGTTTTGCAATTCATGTAGAAAACAGAGGTACCAAAATCTTTGATCTGACACTTTATCCAAAGAAGAAGGAAGAGAAGATTGAAGAATTAAAAGAAGAAAAGCCAAAGTTTGATATGAATGAATATCTTGTTGAAGTTGCAGAAGGATTAGATCTGACTAAGTATCAGGGATATACTGAGGAACAAGTAAGAGAAGAGCTTATCAATATTATCACTAATGCTATTTTGCATAATAAAGAAGCTGAAAGTGAAGAAGCTTATGCTTCCGAAGTAAAAATAGCAAGGACAACAGCAACTGACTTTGTGAAGTATTATTTCAATTTCGATGAGGTTGAGACCGAAGAGAAATCTGAAACTTCTATTAGTGATGAACTTATCTAATGAAGAAAGGGTGAATGAAATTGAATAACCCAATGATTTGTAAAAGTAATGTTAAGAGTCTATTATATTGTACTGTAGATATGGGTGCAGTTCAAAATGCTCTCCAGCGTGGCTGGAGAGTTCTCTTGGTAGCCGAAACTAGACCTCTACCACATCCAAATTGTGGATTATTAAGCAGTTTGTTGCCAGTACCTATGGTATGTGAAGCTTATCTCAATGGTAGGCCAGATATTGGTCATAATATATATTATGACCAGTTGAATTCTCAACAAATGGATCCAGTTGTTGCTACTATATTAGCTTCTATTATGAAGCCTAATTCTAATCTACTTATATATGTAGAGCCAGATCCTAATAAGGAGTTCCTTATCTTGGATACGATAGGTGAATTCTTCCATAATTCATTTGGAGTTAATATGGGGCAATATAACCATTATGATCTGCCAGCAAGTTTATCTGAAAATGATACTTTCAATTTCAATATTGCTGATTGCTTATTTAGGAATGGTATGATTTCAAAAGAGGAATATGCTTTTATGATTCCACCAAACTTTGTACCAAATCCACAATCATGTGCTCTTTTGTTACAGTCAGTAAATTTTGGTTTACCAAATCAAGAAGCAGTGATTAATCTATCTTGCCAGATTCTGCATGATATCAGAGAACAAGTAAAAACTGGTAAGAAGTCTGTTATTAGTATTCTTTCTGAGCAGGATATCAAGAATAGACAAGATCTTATTGATAAGAGAGTACAAAATTCATTAACTAGATATGGTGATAAAAACTAGTTTTTGTAAGAATTCAAAATTCTACTTATATACTATAGATATGATAGGGGTGAATTAAAAACTCCTATCATAGTTATAAGTGTTGTATAAGAGGAGGAAAGAAATTTATTATGAATACAAGCTTTATAGACAAAAATTGGTTAATCAAAACTTTCACAGACAAATTAGCTATAGGTGATACAAATCCAATAGTAATGAAATGTGTGAGAGATGAAAATAGACTGTTGGTTGTAACTCCTATTTTCAAGAATGGTTTCTTAGTCGATGTCATAGAGACTGAGATGACAATTAAACAGAACCGGAGGTTATTCTCATTTCCAAGAAGTATTCAAGATGCCAAGAATCTTTTCTATAAAGAAAAAGAAAATCTTGAAAATTTCTTTTACGATATAGGTATTCTGGGTGGAGATCTAGAAACCTATCTCGGAAGAGATGAGGACGGAAATGAAATCTGGGAGATTTCTGAGACCGAGGAGTGGAGGAGAATAATTTGAAATTACAATTTATTGATCCATCATCTCCCATTCTGATGGATTATATAGTAACTAAGGGGGACAGCGGCAAAGCTGCTGTCTTCCGTTACTATACCTTATTCATGTATGGTTATCCATTGAATTGTCTTCAACCAAAACCAGACATAATAAAGTATCTATTTGAGTCTCAAGATGGGGATGAAAGTTCAAGAACTTTTGATCAGCTATATGCTGATCAAATATTATCTGATAAAGGTTCTTTTTTTGACTTTATGACTTTTATGGAAGCTCTTCAAAATTATGATGAAGTAATAATAGTATCTAATTATATACATCCAAATGTATATCCAATATTAGATTCTTTGATGAAATTGATTCAACAAAGATATGGAATACGTTCATATATAATCAATGATGTATGTGATATTGATCCATTTGCTTTATCTGAGTTTGAAACAGAGATAGGATATCAAAATTATCTTAGAGACGTAGAGTGGTATTTAACTATGAAACAGAGAGGATAGAAATGCTTTATGGACAAAATAGATATATAGCACCGTATAAGTATCTTATAAATAGAGATATTAGAGAATATGATATTTCTAAAGCTAATATCTCTATTTTAAGAGAATCTAATATTCTGGATGATTCCAAATATCAATATTTTTATAATCTTCCTAAGAAAGAAAGAGAAATAAAAATTGGATTGATGGTTAGAAAGGATAGGAATATACAGAATATTTTAAATAGTGGATTCGTTGAATCTAGAAGGATATTTTTTGAGAAGAATGATATTAATGATATGAATATTTTATACATTGATAAAGATTCTATAACGACTATTGACCAATTGGTCAATAGTCCTCAAATATCCAAATATATTTATTTTTCAAACAAGAATAAGTATACAAGTTTTTATCGTTTAGGAGGAATAGACTTTTTATATTATAATGATAACTCAAATGAAGTATTTAGATTCAAGAATGTTAATAAAGATTTTATATTAGAAAATCATAAAGAGTATCTAATAGATTTTTTATTATGTTTAGCATATACTGCTCAAAATAATTTATTGGATGCTATAAATATGATCACGATATTTTATGAGCAATATACTAATCTAAAATTAGAATTTGGATTTTATAAAGAATTCAATCAAAGTTCTAATTTTAAAATTTTATCTAATTCTAATGTATACCAATGGTATTCTACTGCTATTTCTCAAAGTATGATAACAAAAGAAACTCTAGATATATCATATAATGCTTGGTTATTAAGAGAATTATACAAAGATTTATTAAATGAATATTTTATCAAGGGGGTAAGAAGATGAAGAAATTAAGATGTCCTGGATTGAGAGATTTTATGATTATATTTTTTCATTTTACAGATATAGTTGCTAAAGAAGATGAAATTAGAAATATAATGCATGATTTTCGAAAAGGAATTAAAATAATTCAAATAGATAATATGACTCATCTTGAAAGTCTTTATGAAGAATTATTAATATCTTCAGAAGAGTTTAATAATTTGATTAATTCTAATGAATCTAATATCGAAAAATATAATGATTCTCATGAATTATTTAAAAATAGGTATAATCTTATTAAAGAATTTATTAATCTATATTATTAGACAAAATTTAAGAAGTAGCCAAATTAATGGCTACTTCTTTTATTTTTTACTTATTATAAATAGCTTTGTTATTATTAGCAACAAATAAACTTACTACAATGAAACACTTACGACCGATAATAATATCACTCTGTCCTTCACCATAATACAAATCAATCTTCTTTCTTAACAAAGGAGAAATATTAGAAATGGCAGAATTCATCAAAGTATCCAACATTTCTTTCTCATCTTTAGAATTAATATATTCTTTATCCTTAATGCCTCTAAAAAAGACAACGTCTCTATTAAAACAATCAGAAATATATTTATCTAAGATAGAAGATAAACCATTTTCGGAATCATCTAACATCTTAAAATCAATAAGCTTTAAATATTCCATTTCCTTTTCATGATCATTCTTTTCTTTCTTAAGAATTAAAAGATAAATAATAATTCCAAATAAAGCAATACTATATTCATTAGTAAGAAAAATCATCAATACGAATAAGGCAATTAGACTAATTCCTTTATGATTGGAAATCCAATCTAAATCAGCCTTGTAATACTTAGTAATGAAATTCTTAATCTTAAACTTCATTTCACTAAGCTTATTAGTAATATTAAAATAATTAAAAGAAATCTTATCCACGGACAACAACCTCCTCATTATACTTTGTCCAATCTGCTAATTCATTTCTTAATTTTAACAATTTTTCATTTCTTTCTTTTTGAATTGGTAGTTTTTCTTCACTAGCTTTTTTTAAATACATCATTAATTTAAACATGATATCTCTATTTAAACCAGTACTATAATTCTCAATTAATTCCCACCATTTACCAAAACACATATCTGGATGAACGTATAAATATTGATGGTGATATAATTGGTGACAAGTTTTACAAAGCATAACAATTGGAATACGATTATGAATATGCTCGTATTTCAACAATTCAGCAAGATCAAATTCTGTTATGAATCCTACAGTATTAAGAATATGCTCCGTAATCATAGTTGCTATGTCATATATAGTAATCATACAATGATGCATTTCTAATATGTTTGGTTCTTCTTCCATTACTTGAATATATGGATGAAATTGACAACAAATCATACCAAGAGAATGAAGATATGCTTTATAATGTGTATATGTTTTACTATGTCTAAATATTCTAATTGCAGAATCTAGAAAGGCCTTATATTCATCTAAATCATATGTTTCTTCTCTGGTTAATGCAAATTGGATATTAAAATCTGAATTGGGGGAGATTAATGATGGGTTACCATTCATATTATGAAGAAATATATCTGGATAATTTACATTAGAATATGTTTCCATTTAAATCACCTTTACTTTCTATTTTATATTATCAAAATGTATCCAAATCCATTATAAAGTGGTATTTATTTTATCCGAAAACATTGAAGTAAGTATATAATATCCTTAAGAAGAAAGGAGATAATATCGTGAGTCTAAAATTTACAGAAGATATTTTAGGAACAGAGAATCCTTTTGTAGACTTATTAATGTATAATTTAAAAGTCTTAGCTTTCAATTCTGTTATTAAAGATGAATTTCAAGCAAATAATCATGAAACAAAAGAAAGTGCTAAAGCTGGAGAACTTTATATTGATTGTAAAGAAGATAAGGCTAGTATAGAATTATTTGATTTAATTCCAGACTCTATTCTTATTAAAGCTGGACTTCCTCAAGAACAAATAGATCTTTATAAAAATTCTGGAAATGATATTTTTTATATTCCAAAAGATACAGTATGGAATCCTGATACTGGATTATATGAACCATCTGGTACTCATTATGAAGAAAAATTAAAACCATTACTTCAAGAATGGTATATTGCGAAGTATGAAAGAAATCATTTTGAAGGAGAACAAAATGATTATTATCGAAAGATAATAGGAATTCCACCAAAAGGTGAATGGGGTATTCCTATGAGAGAATATGAATATCTTCTTCCTGAAGAATTTACTTATGAAGGAAGTTATGTTCATGAAATAGGAACTGATGCTTGTAAAACATTAGATAGACTTGGTATTATAGATTTAATGAAAATAGAATATCCAGAAGCTGAATATTTAAATTATATCTGTGCTGGTATAACTCCTTATGATGCTAGAAAGAAATTAGATTTTCAGATTCTATATGCACCATCTGAAATAGATCTTTCTTATGATAATACAGAATTGAATCCATTAACTTTTAGATCTATGATTCAAGAGTTTGAAGATAAATATGCTCAAAATCGTGATTATATGATGACTGCTGTTTATTCAACTTCTATGGAAATAGGATCTGAATATTATCATACTTTTATGATAATTTATACTCTATTGATTACTATTTTTGATATTCTTTCAGAAATTCAAACTCATATTGTTAAGAAAGATATTCTCAATAGACGTTGTGTAGAATATATCTATTCTATGTATGGAATTCCTTTTTATCGTTCTATTCCAGAGAAATTTCATGAGAGATTAGTTAAGAATCTTCATAAATTGATTAAATATAAATCATCTACTACTGAGATGGAAAATATTAAAGAAATTTTTGAAGAAGAATCTATTAACTTCTATAAATATTATTTATTAAGAGTTAGAAATCAAGATGCTGAAGGAGAATTTATTTATAATGCTTCTGAGAAATTAGTATGTTCAGAAAATACTATTATCGAAAATGAAGTATTAAAAGAAACCGTAGGAAATCCTCCTCCTCCACAACCAGTTCCTGAAAATGTAGGATGGTATGATAAGTATCAAAAAGATAATACAGTTGAGGCTTATTATGCTGATGGTACTTATAAAGTAGTAAATGATACTTCTGAGGAAAATATCAATGCTATAGGAGATGCTATAGATAATGATGAAGAAAATGCTAGATTATCTGAGGAAAATTATCAAAGGTCTGTAGCAAGAGAAGCCGATTATGTAGAAAGATATATAATTTATCCATTTGATTATTTTCTTCAAAAAGGAAACGTAATGTTTGTTAGAATAGGTGATTATATCCTTAAAGAAGGGATAGATTATACTATCTTTAATTATAATAGAATAAGAATTAAGAAATCACTTATGACTAATCCTAAAGAGATTATTACTTATGATTTCTATTATGATAAAACTACCGTAGATCAAGATTTTGCTGTTGATAAGAAACATGCATTAAGAACAATAACACGAAGATGGGATAATACTAAAAAAGGGCAAGTATTTGATTTGAATCCTATTCCATGGACTGCATATATGATTCGTATGAATGATATAATTGTCAGTGTAAACTCTGTATGGTTAGCCCCATCCATGTATGAGATTGATTATGATAAAGGTACTTTTACCATAGATGCGGATAAAGTAAATTATGTTGGAAGAGAAGTATATGCGATAATGATGTATTCTCCATTCTTGAAATCAAAGTTTGAGAAAAGAGCAGTTATTGCAACTCGAAGAGGTCAGGCCAAATTTATGGTTCCAGACCCTTTCCCTTATTATACTCTTAATGGTAATACATTCTTCTTAACAATGGGTAATGTTTTTGTTAATAGAGAAAGATATCAGATAGGTACTTCAACTGAAGAGAATGGTTCTTTTATTCAATTTACTGATGGGACAAAAGTACCAGAAGGAAGAGCAGTTGTCTTTAATTTCTTATATTCTAAGAATGCTATTCTTAGAAAGATAAACTTATTATCAAAAACATATAAACTAGTTTGTGACCATCACTATCAGACAGAATTTCCAATTTATTTTCCAGTAGATCATTATGCTGCTTGTGATTATTGTGTATTTATCAAATATCTTGGTTGGTATTTACCATTAACTGAATTCAATTTCAATGATAATAAGATTACTATTCTTGATCAGGCTCTAGCTCTAAAAGAGGGAGATGAGTTAGAAGTTACTTGTTGGTATACTGATTTGGATAGAACTAAGGTTGAGAATAGTAATGTATTAGTTACAAAAGATTTTGTAACAGCTGAAGAAAATAAACAAAAGGTATTTAAAGATATAGAATGCCCTGTAATGCACTATAATACTAAATTCAATACGGTAGTCATTGATGTAAATGGATATGTATTACCAGCTTCTTATTATGAATTAGAATATGCTCCAGATGGTAAAACTTTCAATTTAACAATTAAAGAATATGATGTTAGACCTAAAATTGGAGAAAAGATACATTTAACCTTTATTTATAATGGAGATGCTGAATATGTAATCCAAATGGATACACAACAAATACCTTTAACAAGTCCTGATCAAAAACAATTTAGTATAGATTTTCCATTCTATCCATATCTACAAACTGGTGCTGATATTATAGCTATTATAGGTCAAACTATGATAGCAAAGTCTAGAATAAAATGGATTAATCAGTTTACTATTGAGATTAGTGATACAGAAAAAGATATTGTCCCAGGTAAAACCCTTACTATTCTTTATATTTATAATAGTTATTATAAACTTAATAACAATAATAAACTTATAGTAGAATGGAAAGATGTTGAAATTGAGAGCGGTACAGAATTTGTAAATGGAGGAAATGGAATTGATGTTCCAGTACCATTCCAATATTATATTGAAAATGGTTGGAATTATTTTACTTCTTATAGGAATAGAACTTATCTGCATGATGATAAATATGATGTATTTAATAACACATTCTATACTAATCCAGCATCTGATCTTTATAACTTTAAATATGGTAATACTATAACATTTACCTTTATCTATCTTATTAGAGAACCATATGTTTATAAAGAGAAATCAGAAGATTTTGATCTAGATTATACTTTGCAATTCTGTAGAGTTCCAGTATTAGATCTTTATTCTACTGGATATCTTAAAGATAAAACAAATTGGAAATCTTATGATTCTATTGTTCTTAAAGATGGATGGTGGGATGGAGAATATTATAGAGAAGATTCTCATAATTGGATAAAGAATCAAATAGCAAGACAAAAATGGAATTATGCTAGAACTAAGTATTATTCTATTATTCAAGAAATGGATCTCACTGAATATGGTATAATAGTAGGATATTTTTATTCTATGCTATATGATGCTGTTCTTTTAGAAAAAGAACTTACTGTAGAAATACCATCATTATCAACTGATCATCCATTTAATTTAGCTCATCTATTTATATTTATGACTACTCTAACCTATATCTATAATGATATTGATGATTTTGAGATAGATAGAGATCCAACACAAAAATATGCAGTTGGATTTAATTTCAAAGAAAGTTTAGAAAATATGAGGGAATTCTGTAGAGTAAATCATTTACAACCAGAACATTATCCTATCTGGAGTATGATAATTCCTACAGAACAGATTCCTAATATTACTGAATTTATGAAGATATTTAAAACAGACTTAGCTGTTTTAAAAATAATCAATAAGGGTATGGCTCAAGCAGAATCTTTTACTATATATAAATATTGGAGACACTTCTCTAATAAATTAATGCAGTGGAATTTTGACATGTCATATTTTAATCTTCCTAATGGGAAACCTGCTACTACTTATAATCAATTCTTACAATATCATGATCCTGTTTTATATGGGTATATTGAAAAGATTAAAGCTATTAAGAATAAAGAAACTCAAACAGATATGATAATTCAATATGTGGATGATATCGTATATATTCTTGAGAAGTATATTGATAAAGAATTTACTAAGTATATATTTAATAGATTCCCTGGTCAATCTGCTGTAGATAAGATGAGATATATGAGATTAATGATTGAGTTCTTTAAATCTTATAAGATAGTATTCTTAACTTCTGTTCAAAAATCTACTATTGGTGGTAATGGTGATGAAAATGAAGATAGTATATTCAGAGGATATGATGAAGTTAGAATTAGAGAATTAACTAATCATAGAGAATATTATCCAGTACTTGAAGTATTTGATTCTAGAGAACATGATCATTATGTTGATAAAGATGTTTGGATAAGAGAAGATTTCAATATTAATAAAAAAATTAAAAAATAATGGGAGGTAAATTATATAATGAAACGAGCACAAGCTAAAGAAGGATTTGGATTTAATGAAGATTTTACGATCTCTAAATTTAGTTCTGAAAAGTATATGATGAGTTTAGAAGATGGTAATAAGAATGGTTTGCGAACAAAGGTAACTGTAAAGGATAAAAATACTGGAGAGGTATTATTCCGTGGTCATAATAAGACTATGATTCCAGGTTCTGAATTTATGGCTATGCGTTTATTTAGAATCAAGAATGAAAAGTTCATTACTCCAACCTATAATACTCAAATAGGATTGGAAAATACTGTAGTTGGAACTGGTAATGAAATGACTATGAATTATCATACTCAGATTTTCTGTTTAGGTAAAGATGGTTGTAATAGAGAGAGTGCTATTTGGTATCCTGTTACAAATAAGAAATGGATTACTCCAGAGAATTTGGTACCATTCCAATATGTTCCATATGAAAAGGATTTGAATGAAACAGAACGTGCAGTATACTTTGGAAGAAAGAAGATTACTAGTTCTAACCACTTTGCATACTATTTTAAGAAATTTGACTCTGATCCTGTGTTAAAGAGACAGTTTGAAGATGGTACTCCATTTACTGCATCAGTATATGAAGATGGTTCTGAATTAACTGCTCAAGTAGAAGTTACTAATAGTCTTACTGTTACTAAGGATGATGGTAGAGATTATTATATTAATACTACTGGTATTAATGATGCTAGATTTAATTCTATTGAACTCTGTTTAGCATGGACTAATGTTATTGGTGGTTATACATACTATCAAGATATTAGACCAGCAACAAGAATCAATTTTCCTAATAAGTATTTAAATGATTTAAATGCTGAATTTGAAATAGAATATTCATTATATTTCTAAAATCAATAACTATTCCCCTACAGGATAATACCTGTAGGGGAGTTTTAATATTTATTTCAATGATATACTATATTTGTGTAAGAGTTATGAAACGCTTAACATGGCTCTTATAAACATCCTTTATTCCTCTCTCATATGATTATAAATTATAATCATGAGAAAGTATTGTTATATTATTTTATACTGTATCATTATGATACAACATGGGAACTTTTGAAGTTCCCATGTTATTTTTTTTATCTTAACCCAAAGATTTTCATTAAACCACGTTTAGTCATATCATCTACTTTTACTGTACTATCATGGAAACTCTTCATAGATTTGTTTTTAAGAGATGAGCAAATATTATAACATGCTACTCCTATATTCTTTATCTTTAATCTACTAAATAGATTTCCAGCACAAATATTACAAATACCAGTCTCTGATTCACATAGACCAGCATATCTAATATTAACAGTTTTATTTAAATATTTCTTGGAAGTTTCACCAGTTAGTTCTACTAACTTTCCATTATCTACAATAAAAGAATACATCCACAAACCAATGTTATCATCTGTTAATAATACCTTTTTAGTTCTTGTGGTTCCACAATCTGTTCCAGGAGTTACAGTTATATGCTCTAATCCTTTAACGAACATCTTTTCCCATGCACCACCATCTGCGGTCTTTTTAGCTCTAGCATATGGACCACCAGTAAGAGAGTCACAGAATTTTGTATATTCTTCTGGTCTCATTCCATCCATAAGATTAGATTTCATTATAGCATAATCACCATTTCTAGGATCAGATTCTTTGGATGCACCTTTCATAACAAACATATTCTTGAAATTATTACCCCAATCTGCACCAGCACTAGAATTAAGCATATCTACAGATGGGTCATCTTTAAGAATGTCTTTACATTCTTTTATAAGTTCATTCTCTATATTTTGAACTATAACTGGATCTTTCTTTACATCTATTGCTTCTTGATTCTTTTTTATTAATTCAGCTTTCTTACTTCTAATCTTATCTGTTACTTCTAACATTCCTTCTGTAACAGAAGGGGATAAAATATTACAATATGGTTGAAATTTCTGAGTCTTTATAATAAAGCGTTTCATAATACTTAATTCTATTTTATCCTCAATAACTGCTTGGGATAGTTTTTTATTGATTTTTTTATAAGTCTTTTTACCTACTGATGTATTTATATATCCAAGAAGAGGAACTAAATCCTTTTCTATAAATGCTTTATTAAATATCCATAAACCAACAGTAGTAACAAAAGTATTCTTATTCTTATGATCATTATTTGGACCAAATGTATTAACAGGTACTGTTAATAAGTCATATGGTTCAAATCTTCGATGGTCTCCAAATTCACCAAAGCATTCCATAATAGTAGATAGCTTGCAAGCTTCTTTTTCATTCATATTAAAAAGATAATCCAAGTCTTCTTTTTTTGATGTCATTTTAGCAATTCGTTTCAAAACTATTCCTCCCTTAATAATTAATTTTTATCTGTCTGTCCACGAAAGAAATATTACCCCCTTAGGAAATTAATCCTAAGGGGATAAGAGAGTAATATTTTATATTTTGAAAGAGGTTTTATATAGGTGGAGTACTTTATGAAATATGTTTGGCTACAACACAAATTCATTTGACTACCATTATTTAAATGTTATTATTAAATTATTATCTATATTTTCAACTATACTTTCAGTTATATATTATAATAGTGAATAAGTAATATAACTTATAGTTTATTTGTTTATAATAGAAAGGATGTTTTATTTATGACTAAAGTACAGATTAAAATTTCTAATTTTGTGGATCGTGGAATAAGAAAAGAAGAAGTAGTATTTCATGATTTAAAAGGTAATTATAAAATATATAGCTACCCAATTAGAAATACTAAATTTCGAGATTATGTTTATTCTCGAATCAGACAATTACAAAATATTCAATAATTCATCTGGATACTGTAAATAGCGGTATCTTTTTTTATCTCCAAAGTTACATTTAATTAGAAGAGGAGGCGTAAACTTTTGTTTTATAAATATACTATTATAATGAATAGTATATTATAACTATTTGAGAGAGTATTTTATTTTTTGAGGAGGATAATTATGAATGACACAAATCAAGATTTAAATTTCAAGGTTAATTTAACTTATCCGAGAAATGAAGAGTATGAGTATTATACTAAGTTAGAACGAATAGATCTTGATAAAGAATGTGAGAAAGACTTATCTAATAGGCATGGCTTTATTATTAAAGAGCCTCAAGCTATTAATAAGGCTTTGAAATCAGATGACTCTATTTTTTCTACTAAATTCGGTAGATCTTTACAAGATCCTAATCCATATTCTAATAGGTATTCTTGTAAATGTGGATTTACTCAAGGTTCATTTAGAGCTGTACCAGACGACTCTAATTTCTATTGCCCTGTTTGCCATAGTCCAATTAAACTAGTAGGTGATGATTTTACTTATTTTGGTTGGATTAAATTAAAGCCAGAATATATGGTTATTCATCCATTAATGTATAAATCACTTCAATCATTAATAGGTGCTGATAATTTGGAATCTATTATTGAACCAGAATTAGAACTTGATGGTGATGGTAAACCTATGTCACTTTATGACAAAAGGATATTTAAAAAGAAGAATGCAAGAAGATATAAGAAACGTACTAAAGTAGATGAGACTTATGCTGGATTAGGTATGCTAGGTTTCTATGAACACTTTGATGAAATAATTGATTATTTTTTCAAAAAGAAGCCAGGGAAGAAAGATGTATATGATGATATAAGAGAAAATCGTAGTATTGTCTTTACTCATTCTATTCCTGTATATACTACTCAATTACGTATAGCAAAAGTTGAGAATAAGAGATTTACTTTTGAATCAACAAATGCAGATTTTAATCTTCTTGCTAAATTAGCAGCTCAGATAAATAAAGATCATTTATTTATTTATCGTAATAAGAAATATCAAAATCAGTTATTATGGGATATGCAATCTAAGATTACAAATCTTACAACTGAGATTACTGCTATATTAGCTGGTAAGAAAGGTATTATGCGTTCTACTATTTCTGGTAGAGTTGCATTTACTTCAAGAACAGTTATTGTTCCAAATCCTAAATTACGGATGGATGAAATAACAATGCCATATTTTGCTCTTTGTATTCTTCTTGAGCAAGTAATAATTAATATCATTCAGAAATCTTATAATATTACTTATGCTAATGCTTATAAGATTTGGTATTTTGCTTCAATGAAAGAAGATCCAAGAGTAAGACAGATTATAGAGAATCTTATTGATGCTGGTAAGATTAGTGGTATTATTAATAGAAATCCAACAATTTCTTATGAATCATTAGTATATGTAAGAGTTGTTAAATGTACTGAAGGATTTAGTATGGGAATGAATACTTGGATTATTAAAGGTATGGCTGCCGATTATGATGGTGACGTACTTTCATTCCTTATGATTTATAATAATGATTTTAGGAATGAATGTAATAAGATATATAATCCTCGTAATGCATTTTGTATTTCTAGAGATGATGGATTATTAAATCCTAATATTAATATTTTCAAAGATACTGTAATAAATCTTAATGCTTTGGTCGAATATACTAGAAAAAATTATAGACCAGAACAGTTAGAAAATATTAGAAGATTGCAGGAAAAATATTCAGAGATGATTAAATAATATTTCGTAAACTTATATATAATTTACTAAATATGATTAATTTAATTTTTCATTTTTAAAGGAGGTTCATAATTATGAATAAGAAGGAATTAGCATCAATCGTTGCAGAAAAGGCATCTATCGGAGTAGGAGATACTAATAAGGTTATCGAATCTACATTTGGAGTTATCAAGGAGACTCTTGGTAAGGGAGAAAAGGTAGAGATTTCTGGATTTGGTTCTTTTGAGGCTAAGTTACGTGAAGCTCGTACTGGTAGAAATCCTCAAACTGGTGAAGTAATTCAGATTCCTGCAAGTGTAGCTCCTTCTTTTAAGGCTAGTAAGGCTTTTAAGGATTATTTAAAGGAAAGAACAGAGACTTTTATGAAGAAGTAAAATCAATATGAAATATGCTAGGAGGTAATTCTCCTAGCATATATTTTTGTGTCTGAAGGGAGTAATATGATATGTATAAGAGACCATTAAGTGCATTAAGTGAATTACAAGATGAGATTGTTTATCTTGATGAAATTACTGGAGATAAGAGAACTGGTATTGTAGTATTGAAAGAACAAATTGCTGTTAATGCTGTTATGATTTTAATTGCTTCTCCATATGATGATGAGAATATTCATGAAGAAAATGGGATAAGATATAAAGATATAATGATATTTGACGATATTCCAAATGATATTAATGGTTGGGGAAGAGATCCTATTGTTAAAGAATATGGTAAATTTGTTGGATTAGAATAAGGAGGTTTAAGTTTTGAATGTTTTATTTAGTTTCTACAATACTGAGTAAAGATAAATTATCTTATGATATTATTGAAGAATTTAAAACAATTAAAGATGCTTATGATTATCTCTACAAGAATGGATTTAAGAAGTATGATTCAAATATTAAATTTAAATCCAACCATTATTATAATCATAAATTCAAAAATGTTTCTCTATGGAAAGAAGAAGATGTTGATCAAATTTTAGACGAGTATTTGGGAAATATTTATTGTCTAATCTAAATTATTTTGGTCGATGACATTATCATAAAAAAGATAAGATTAAATTTTTATTCTTATCTTTTTTTATATTTTATTTTTAAAAGGGGAGTAATTTTACATATGATCAAAGTAATTAAACGTAATGGAGAAGAAGTCGACTTCAACAAAAACAAAATTATTATAGCTATTAGTAAAGCAAAAGATGATACACCAAATGCTTCTATCTCTGATAAGGGGATAGAAGATATTGCTTCTAAAATAGAAGAAAAGTGTGAAAATATCAACCGTTCTGTTGGAATTGAAGAGATTCAGGATATGGTTGAAAATTATTTAATGGAAGAAAATGAATTTGATTTAGTAAGAAATTATATTCGTTATCGCTATCAAAGATACTTAGCAAGAAAAGAAAATACTACAGATAAGAAGATTCTTAGTCTTGTAGATTGTCTTAATGAAGAAGTAAATCAAGAGAATGCTAATAAAGATCCTATGATAAATTCTACACAAAGAGATTATATCGCAGGTGAAGTTAGCAAAGATATTACTAGACGTTATATATTAACTCCAGAATTAGAAGAAGCAGATAGAAACGGTCTTATCCATATTCATGATCAAGATTATATGATTCAGCATATGCATAATTGTTGTGTATTTAATCTTGAGGATATGTTACAGAATGGAACAGTTATTTCTAAGACTAAGATTGATAAACCAAAGTCATTTGCTGTTGCTTGTAATGTAACTACTCAAATTATGGCTCAAGTTGCATCTTCCCAATATGGAGGTCAATCTATAACATTAACACATATTGCACCTTTTGTTGATATATCTCGTAAGAAGATATATAAGAAGACTAAAGAGGATTTTGATAATTGTCATATTGAATATGATGAGACTCAATTAGATTCTATTGTAGAACGTAGATTAAAAGATGAAATCAGATGTGGGGTTCAAACAATTCAATATCAGATTCTTACTCTTATGACTACTAATGGGCAAGCACCATTTGTATCAATTTTCATGTATTTGAATGAAGCTAAGAATGAACAAGAGAAACATGACTTAGCTCTTATCATTGAAGAAATGTTAAATCAAAGAATTAAGGGTATTAAGAATAAGGCAGGTATTTATGTAACTCCTGTATTCCCTAAACTTCTTTATGTATTAGAAGATGATAATATTCATGAGACTGATAAATATTGGTATCTTACTGAATTAGCTGCTAAGTGTACTGCAAAGAGAATGGTTCCAGATTATATCTCTGAAAAGAAGATGAAAGAATATAAAGATGGAAATTGTTTCCCTTGTATGGGTTGTCGTTCATTCTTAAGTGTATACAAAGATGAGAATGATGAACCTAAATTCTATGGTAGATTCAATCAAGGTGTTTGTACTATAAACTTAGTAGATGTTGCATTATCTTCTAGAAAGAATTTTGATCAATTCTGGGAGATATTTGATCAGAGATTAGAATTAGTTTATAAGGCTCTTATGATTCGTCATAATAAACTTAAAGGAACTAAAGCTAGTTATTCTCCAATTCATTGGATGTATGGTGCATTAGCAAGATTAGATGCTGATGATGTAATTGATCCATTATTATTCAATGGGTATTCTACTATTTCTGTTGGTTATGCTGGTCTGTATGAATGTACTAAATATATGACAGGTAAATCTCATACACAACCTGGAGGAACAGAATTTGCTCTTAAAGTAATGGAGTATTTAAATAAGAAATGTGAAGAATGGAAAGAGAAGACTAATATTGGTTTCTCTGTTTATGGAACACCATTAGAGAATTCTACATATAAATTTGCTAAATCTTTACAAAAGAGATTTGGTATTATTAAAGGAATCACAGACCATAATTATGTAACAAATTCTTATCATATCTCCGTAAAAGAGAAAGTTGACGCTTTTTATAAATTAAAGTTTGAATCTCAATTCCAGAAATTATCTTCTGGTGGTTGCATAAGTTATGTGGAAGTTCCTGATATGAAAAAGAATATCCCTGCAATATTAGAAGTTATTAAATTCATCTATGAAAATACAATGTATGCTGAATTGAATAGTAAGACTGATTGTTGTATGGAATGTGGATTTGATGGCGAAATCAAAATGGTAAAAGATGAGAATGGTAAATTAATTTGGGAATGCCCAAATTGTGGTAATCGAGATTTGAATAAACTTACAGTTATTCGTCGTATCTGTGGTTATCTTGGAGCCAATACTGCTAATCAAGGTCGTATGGCAGATATTCATGATAGAGTTATGCATCTATAATTAATCATTAAAAATTCCCTTAGACTAATTAGTCTAAGGGAATAGTATTGTAATTTATGCTAAGGAGGGTGAATTAGTAATGCTATATTTTTCAAAAATCAATCATAATGATATTAATAATGGTAGTGGTGTAAGAGTGTCTATATTTTTCTCTGGATGTTCAAATCATTGTAAAGGATGTTTTCAACCTGAAACATGGGATCCTACATATGGAAAAGAATTCAATATAGAGTATTTATATGAAATACTTAGACAATTGAAAAAAGATTATATATCTGGAATAACATTTTTAGGAGGAGATCCATTCTATCCAGATAATGTATCTGAAGTATGTGAAATTGCAAAACATTGTAAATATAATTTTCCTAATAAAACCATATGGTGTTATTCTGGATATACATACGAAGAATTATTAGAGAGAAAGAATAAAGATAATTTAAAATTATTAAATCTAATTGATATATTAGTAGATGGTAAATTTGAATTAGATAAAAAGGATTTAAGAATAGCATTCAGAGGATCTTCTAATCAACGAATTCTTGATTTAAATAAAACAAGAGAAGAAAATAAGATTGTAGATATATCAGATAAATTTGATAATATGAATAAATTCTAGATTAATATAATAAATAATTATATATTATTATAGAAGAAGGAAGGAGGATATAATATTGATTTTTAATTCAATACGATGAATTAAAAGATAATTAATTCAATGGAAACAATATTATACTATTTTTTAATATTATTAGAAGGGATTATATAATCCCTTCTAATATTTTTTAGTTTTGAAGGAGGCTGTATTTTATTATGAATAAGAAATCTTATTATTATAGAAATGATGATTATAAAAAGATTCCAATTAATCTTCAAATTGATTTTTCAGACCATGCTGATATGAGATTAAATCAAAGAGAGTTATCTAAATATGAAGCTAAATCAGCAATAGAAAAGGGATTAAGTAGTATATGTAGATTAAATCATAATGATGATTTTAAATTATATTCTATGAAGTATTTCTTAGTTATTCCAGGGAAAGTATACTTCTATAACAATAAGAATAAAGTCCATATCAAGGTAAAAACAATGTTTAAATCACCAAAACCTCTAAACAATCATTTAGACGAGAAAGTTATCTATACTTAATTTTTAATTACTCTTTATATGAAATACTATAAAGAGTAATTAAACTTTTATTTTTTTTTGTTTTTAATTCGTATTTCAATTATATATTATAATAATGAATAAGTATTTAATACTTATGAGAGATTAATTGTTTTATAGGAGGTATTATCATGACCAACAAGAAGAAGTATCCATTTATAGAGGAATTTAAAATTCCTACTCTTGGTGCTGATGGTAAAGTAAGATTTATTCCTGCTACAAAGCATACACCAAGTAATGCTTTGATCCCTATAATAAATAAGGATGAACCAATTAGATATACTTTTGCTAAGAAAAAAGCCAGATTACGTCTTATAAGAGAAACTGGTTCGGATATGATAACCATTTCACCAAACAATAAAATCAATTAATTCGATTGAATAATTTCTTAAAAGTCTCTACTTAAAGAGACTTTTATTTTTTTTTGTTTTTAAAGGAGGAATTTCTTTGTTAAGTTCTTTTGTAAGTAATAATTTTGTATATAAGAATCATATTGTATTTACTTCTGGAATGGTTAAAGATCAATACGGATTTAATCAATCTATCTCTATTACAAAATTTAGAAAATTGAAAGATAGAGGATTTGATACTATAGTATTTGGTATTCATACTAATGATAAACTTACTAATCTTATAATTTATTTATCAATTCAAAATGCTCAACAAATTGGATTAAATGTTGAATTATGTATAGTATCCCCATCAGATAAGAAGTTTTTGAAGTCATTAAATAAATTAATAAAAATGAAAAATATAAATCATGTAACAGTATTAGAAATGGATCATATCAATTCTATATCAAATCATGATTTTTATAATAAAATAATTCCAGAAGTGAAGTTTGAATTTATTAAATTAAAAGATATTTATAAAGATTTAGTTTATTTAGAAAAGTTTTAGGGGAATACCAATTAGGTATTCCCGTATTTTATTGTTTTTTCACATATGGGTAAAGGAGTGATTATGATGAATCCTAATAATATTAGAACTTTAACATCTGTTGATCTTATTAATAAATTAGGAAGAACAGATTTATTACCTATACAGATAGAAAGGGATTTCTATAAGAAGCTAAGAACTAATCTTATATTACCATCTTCAAATCAAGCATATTCTATGTGTATAGAATATATGAGTAAATGGTTTTATTCCAAGTTTCCAAACAAATTCTTTCGACACAAGTATTTGGAAGCATCCAATGTAATAGACCAGTTAAGAAGTACTGTGACGAGGAATTTGATCAATGATGCTAAACCAGTTTCGGCTATCACGGCTGATTTAGACATGAACTTTAATAGAGAAAACTTAGACTTACATAATTTAGGATTAAATTTATACTCAAATCATTGTTCTTATAAAGATGCTTTTTTTAGAGATAAACAAAAGCATTTATTCATATCTCTTTGTAGTGAATTATTATTAATGAATTTTACTTTTAAGATTAAGGTAGATACAAGAGCATTACAAATAGATGTGGCTAAAATGTGTCAAATGGCATTCAGAGCTGGAGGTACTCAAAAACATTACAATGACGTAGATTATCCAATACCAAAAGAATTAATAATGCAAATTGCTGATGATGCTGGATATTGTATTTGTAATAATAATATTTATGATACAGTATCATTTCTTCATTATTTAAATTCCCATTCCCAATTACCATTCTTTTATAAATTAAATACAGCAACTCAAAATATGGAATGGTTTATTAAAGTTCCTAGAGTTTTAGTTCATATTAGAACTGATGAGATTAGTATTGATCAGGGAAATACTAGAGGAATGACTAATACTGATTATCAAATAACATTCAGTAGTCAAGTAAGATTCCCTTCTCCTAAATTCTATGCATATTATTCTATTATTGCTAGAGAGTCTATTAGATCTATAGTTAAAATAGATAATGGGTTATTTATTCAAACTGTAACTAATCTAGCTAAAGTACCAGAAATAGATGAACATGGTTGGCAATGGAATATTCATACTGAATATAATTTTGATACTCCTAAAGAATTGAATATCATTAAACACAAAGAATTAGGATTGGAAATTAAATTTGATGAATTATTAGGAGACCTTAGAGATGTAATTGATTATACTAAATCTATAGCATTATCTCCAGAAGTATTCTTAAATATAAAAGTATTCAATTATGATAGTATAATTAAATCTCATATAGATTGGATTAATTATACTATCTATATAGATGAACCTGTAGAATCAGCTAAATGTTTCTTGATAATCTATATGGATAATGCATATATGAATGAGAATCTATCTAATATTAGAAATTATTCAGAAAATAGAATTCAGCCATCAAATAATGTTGTAGGACCAGAATTAGATCAGAAGACTTATACTACTCAATCATCTTCTTCTCTATCTCATTCTGAATTACATTCTCATTAATCTAATTCTAGATAAAATATTTCTCTATATATTTATAATAATATTATATAATGTAAATTTTATCTATTAGAAATAGAGTAAATTATACGAAATATTCTATTTTTAATGAGTAATATTATTTTCAATAATATACAATAATAATGAAATTATTATTTAAGAAGGACAAAGAATCTCCCTATACCAATTAAGGTATAGGGATAAATTCTTTGATAGTAAAACTTATTTTGGATATATAGGTAGGACTATAGTAAAGAAAATGAAAACAATTACTGAAAATTATATTACTATAATAGATTTCTTATATAAAAGGTAGTTAGGAGATTAAAATGAATAAACACATATTTTTTACGACACATAAAAAATCCCTATAGTAATATAATCCTTCCTTAATCATTCCCCTCTTTATAAAAATGTATATTATGTAATTTTTTACAATTATTTTTTATATTATATTTATAAATTATATTATATAAAGAGAAATATCCCTATACCAATTAAGGTATAGGGATAAATTCTAAAGAATGAAGAATTAAAAAGTAACAGTTTTAAAAAGGAGAACAAAATAAAAGATCTAATTACAGGCTTTACAGAATCTTGAATAAATTCATCCCTGTAATATAATCCTTCCTTAATCATTCCCCTCTTTATAAAAATGTTATATTTTGTAAAAATTACATTAATTTTTATAAAAAATTCTATAGAAATATAAGAAATTATAAAAAATATTAGAATATTCTAGATAAATTATCTTGTATATATTTATAGTAATATTATATAATGTAAATTTTATATCTATTCTAGAATTAAGTTAAGTATCTAGAAATTAGATAAAAATGTAAAGTAATATTATTTTTAGAGATATACAATAATAATGAAATTATTATTTATAAAGGATAAAAAGGAAATATATAAGATATTTTCTAGAAATTTATAGAATTATCAGATATTCTATAGTAGAAATATTTCTCTATATATTTATAGTAAATATTATTATAATATAAATTTTACTTATTATAGAATTAGGATAAATATCTAGAAATTAGATAAAATATATGAAATATTCTATTTTTGATGAGTAATATTTTTTTCAGTGATATACGATAATAATGAAATTATTATTTATATAATAAAATATATAACTTAAGAGATTAAGAAGAAGAAATATGGGAAATATTTTTTTGAATTATAGAAAATATCAGAATAGAATAATCTAATTCTAGATAAAATATTTCTCTATATATTTATAGTAATATTATATAATGTAAATTTTATATCTATAAATAGAGTAAGAATTATAGTAAATCTATAGAAATTAGATAAAAAATATATAAATTTATCTATTTTTAATGAGTAATATAAATTTCAATGATATACAATAATAATGAAATTATTATTTATATAATAAATATATAATTATATAACTTAAGAAGAAGAAATATGGGAAATATTTTTTTTTGAGAAATAGAGAAATTATGAATTCTATAGATTTATTCTAATTCTAGAATAAGTAAAATTTACATTATATAATATTTCTATATATAATAAAAAGAAATTAAAAAATATACTATCAATATGAAGGATATAGAGGAGGTATAATATCTGATTAAATTCTTTTATTTTTTACATTGGAAAAGAAATATATAGTAATTTCTATTTTATATGAAAGGAGAATATCTAGAGAAATAAGATTAACATATTTATAGATTCGATAGTATTGAAAGGAGAAATTATTTTGAGTGAGAGAATTATAGATGTGAATATTCAGAATCAGAGTTCTGAAGATATGTTAGGGTATGCTATCTATACTGCAAGGTATAGAGCAGTACCTAGTTCTATTGATGGTTTAAAACCTGTTATACGGAAGATTCTATATTGTGCAGCTCATGATTTCAGAGGTAATGGATTTATCAAGACTGCTGCATTAATGGGTCAGGTTATTAAATCTTATAGTCCTCATGGAGATAGTTCAGTTCAGATGGCTGTAAGAAATATGATCAATGATTTTAGTATCAAATATCCTACTATGGAAGGAGAAGGATCTTGGGGTACTAAGTCTAATCCATATCCAGCAGCACCAAGATATAATGCATGTCGATTATCTCAATTTGCTAAAGAAGTATTCTTGGCAGATATATATGAAGATAAAAGATCTACAGATTGGATGCCAAATTATGATAATAAGACTGTAGAACCAGAATATCTTCCAACAAGAATTCCAACATTATTGATTCTTGGTCAGATGGGTATTGCAGTAGGATTGAAAGTATCTATTCCATCTCATAATATAGGAGAAGTAATAGATGCTACTATCAAGCTTATTCATAATCCAAATGCGAAATTTTGCTTGGTACCTGATGAGTGTATGCCTTGTGAGATTTTAGATACAGATTGGCAGAAGATTAATGATACTGGTAGAGGTACTTATATTGCTCAAGCAATAATTGATATTGGAGAGTATAAAGGAAATCCAGCTTTGTATATCAAATCTCTACCTGACTTTACTTATTATGATTCTATTAAAGAGACTATAATCAAATTAGTAGAATCTAAGAAGATGCCTTATATTCAAGATCTTATTTCTAAGAGTAAAGCTGATTTAAAATCTATTGAAAATAAGACTACATTCGAAGAAGTAATAGTGTTAAAGAAAGGAACAGATCCTAACTTTGTTAAGGAGTTCTTATATGCAAATACTGCAATGAGACAAACGAGGCAGGTGAATATCATTACTATTAAAGATAACAAACTCTGTCATATGAATTATAGACAGTATTTATTAGAGTTTATAAGATTTAGAAGAATGAGCATATCTAGAAAACTGAATGCTAGACTTCAACATTATAAAACTCTAATACATGAGAGAATTCCATATCTAAAACTTCTGAATTCCAAAGATTGTGATAAGATAATTGAAATGATTCGTAAACAAACTGGAACAGAAGATAAGAAACTTATAGATTTCTTGGTTGGGAAGTTAAAGATTACTCCATTACAAGCATCTTATCTCATTGATATCAAATTGAAGAACTTATCAAAGGGATATTTGATGAAGTGTAAAAAGGATGTAGAGTCATATGAAACCGAATCTGAAATTATTATGGCTACTTTGTTAGATCCTAATAATATTGATGCTTTGATTGTTGGTGAAATGACCTATATCAAGAATAAGTATAATAACAAAATCCTTCGTAAGATAATAACTAAATCTGAGGCTATTGGAATAGCTCCAGGAACATTCAAACTAGTATTTACTAAAAGAAATTTTGTAAAGAAGATTGGTGAAAATGAATCTATTGGTTCTTTAGGTAAAGATGAACTTAATTTCTCCTTGATAGCTGAAAATACAGAGAACATATTAGTGTTTTCAACTCTAGGAAAAGTATTCAAGATACCAGTACATAAGATACCTATTACAGACAAAACTTCTAATGGTATTGATATTCGTATCTTGAATAAGTATTGTACTTCTAATATTTGTTGTGCAGCTAGAGAGTCTACTTTAGAGAAATTGAGTAAGTCTAAATATCGTAATTTCATCTTTATAATCACCAACAATGGATATATAAAGAAGATTGATATTGATGATATTCTTATGGCTCCTCCTTCTGGTCTTATATATTCTAAGATTGAAGATGGAGACTATGTAAAATCTTTATTATTTGGACCAGACAAAATGGATTTATTAATCTACTCTGGTAATAAAGTTTTAAGAATGTCTACAAAACATGTACCATATCTTAAGAGAAGTACAAAAGGTAATAGAGCGTCTACTGCTTCTTCTAAGATTGATGGTATGAATTTTGTATTACCTAATACTACAGATATTGTTATAGTAACAGAATCTGGTATGGTAAACAGATTACCAATTGATATCATCCAAACTTCTAATAGAGGAAAGGCTGGTACTAAAGTGATAAAACTAAAGAAAGATGATAAGATCAAATCAATTCAACCATGTAAAGAAAATGCAAGTATTGTCGTTTATGAAGGAAATAGAAGCAATACTATTATACCATTAAATGAAATACCTGTAGGTTCTACTATTAGTATGGGTAATAAGTTACTAAAGAATCCTATAAGGGTAGCTGTAACTTATTAAAAAATAATTTCTATATAACAATAATATAAAATAGGTATAGATCTATAGTGGACAGTAGAAAAAATAGAATGGGGCTATTCTGAATTTCGAATGATTATAGCTGTATTTATTTTATTACAACTGAATATTGTTACATGATGGAGTTACAAGCAAACTCTACAATAATGACTTCTCTACTTCCAGGACAGGGTTAGAGAAGTCATTATTTCCTTTTTTTGTTTAAAAATAATATTTACTATACATATTCATAAAGATATTTCAACTGCCTGTTATATCTTTATATGGCAATACCCCTTAAATTCTTCAAACGCAAGTCTTCAAACATTATATTCCTAATTTGTTTCCCTAGGAGTTAATTCTCCTAGGGAAATTTTATTTTTTATATTTATAAAAACAATAGTTTAATAGTAGGCATTACTATTAACTCTTTAATATTCATATTTCACTACCTTTTGCCCTATAGGAGATAATCTCCTATAGGGGTTTTCTTTGTTTAATATTCTTTATATTTTTATCGACAAGATAATAATCGATTAATATAAACTATATTATAGATAAGGAGGTGTTATTTTGCCTAAACGTAATAATTTTAATACAGCTGCTATATTACATGATATATATCCTAAAATTGCAAATAACTTACAAATACATATTGTAGAATGGAAAAAGTGTTTATCAAGATTTATATCTTCAAGATCAACAATGCTATTTGATTCTATGCCATGTGATAGAATATTATACTTTGATAATGATAGAGATGACTTATTTAACTCTATTCATTTAAATAGACATGAATTGGAAAAGAGTTTAAATCAAACGTATTATGCTAAAATAACTAAGTTTAAACCATCACAGGCTAAAGATATAACTACTGTAGTTGCTCTTTGTATTATAAGATATTTCTTACTAAAGAAAGATCAAAAGAATTTAGAACTAGCCTTAGTTTATTATTCTTTTTCTGGTAAGATGTATCCTTCCGTTCATTATGGATTCTTTAAATTAGTAGCACCATCAAAGTATAGGCATATAATGGAATATGTTGTTAATAATGAATTATCCAATAAGTATGAGTTAAAGACAAAAGGTACTATCATAGGTGCAATCAAATCAATATCAATTAATTGGATAGATGCTTATAAGAGTACAATGTTTAAAACCTTTGATGACGAAGATGTTTGTTATCTTATCCAGCAGATTCATAATAGAATTAAGTCCTTTATGAAGAACATTGCTAAACTATATTATGATGCATATGAAAATAAGGAATATATTTCTTATGATAAAGATGCACTTCCAGAAGGAGATCTTGGTGGAGACTATCATTTAACTGATAATGATTCATTTAAATTACAAAAGTATGTTGAAAAGACGATGCAAAGAATCAACTCATCAAGAGTTGATTATAAAACTTGTAAAGCTTGTGCAGATGCTAATGTACAAGTAGAAGAGGTAAGAGCTATAATAGAATCTATTCTAAATAATCCAGATAATTTAAAGAAGATTAAAGAGATGGTTACAAATATAATTGGTACATATATGAGACAATCTCCTAAAAAAGATATTGTAAGTTTAGACTTTTTTTCATTTACAATAAAACCTAGACCAAATTGTAAAGATCCTTTAATCAACAGAGTTAAAGATATTATAATTGAATTATTGGAAGAATGCTCTGAACGGTTCAATAAGCGTAAGCATAGAGAACCAACTAAACAATCATATATTAAATCTTTATTAATATATTTTACTCTAACAATTATTGATGCTAATAAATAATATTGGAGATATAAATATGGAAAATTTCGTTTTAAATGAATTTTATTTTGGAAAACATCCAAATCTAATTAGTATAGAATTTCTACTTGCAGATTTGCGAAAAAAGTATACCAAATTAAATCCAGTTAGCGATAGAAAGGTATTTAAGGAATTAATTCATGATTCTATTTTAAGAGTTATCGAAGATAAGATAAATCAAACTTTTGGATTTAATGAAACTAAAATCACTGTTGCAAGAGTTGATTATTTGAATGCTTGTACTATTCCAACACTACCAATAGATAGTAAGGGAAATCTAAATATAAAAGCATTATCTGAACCTTTGATTAAAATAGATAAAACTGGAATGAAGTTTGATAAGGCTAAATATCCAATGAATCTTATTGTTATAATGACAGCTGGGTTATTAATAGATAAAAAAATGGGAGAGGGAGAAGTTGTGGCAATTCTATTACATGAAATTGGTCATAACTTTGCTAGATTTATTATAGATATTAGACATGATGATGATACCTCTATGGCAGATGAGAGATTTTCTGATCAATTTGTTGCCATGTATGGATATAGTATGGAATTGAATAAAGCTCTTAGTAAAATATCTTATGATAGATCTGAATTTGAAGAAAAATTATCAGAGATTCCTGGTATTAATATGATAATGGCTCTTAAGAATCTAACTGGCAGTATTCTATTTTCTATACTAACAATTGGAGATCCACATCCAACTTTAAAATCTAGATTTGAATCTCAGATTGATCAAATGGAGTCAGATTTAAAGTATACTCCTAATCTTACAGATAAACAAAAGAAAGAACTTGAAGCAAATATCAAATTCTGTAAGAAATATATAGATGATTTCTTTGGATTTAAAACAAATAAGATTGCAGAGAAGTTAAGCAAGTTCTTTGATAATAAAATACTCCCTCATTTTCCAGATAGAGCTTTCTTTGATAGCATAGCAAAGAAGAAAGCTTCTGGAGATGTTATTAATAAGAAACTCACAAATATATATAAGAATTCCCCTTCTGAAGATAAACAAACTAAAAGACAAAAAGAAAATAGTAATAAATCTAAAAAGGGGTATTTCTCATCATTTATTTAATTAATTTACTTTAGGAGAAAGTATTATGAAGGATATTAAAAAGATTAGACCTAAGGTAGAAGAGAGAATTTATAAAATTTTTAGAGTATTAGATCCTACGGGTCAAAATACTGAATACTATAAGAAGAAGTTTATGAAGATGAATGATAAAGAGTTCTTTGATTTCTTCAATCAAGACTTTCCTTTAAAATTTCAGACTAAAGTATTTGAGATAGATCCTAAGGTTACTCAAATAATAAAAGCTCTAAAAATGATAAATGTCCCTATATCTGAAAAAGTAAATATGCCTTTTATATATAAAAATAAAGAAGGAACTCCAGTTAAGAGTCAACCAGTAATGGTTGTTTATTTACCATTAAAAAGACTAAAACAGATGGTTATTAAAAAGAGTGGATTTAGTGTTGATATCTCTAAACGTGATTATCGTACTGGACTATTAATTGATACAGATAAGAATGGTAATTCAACAGATAGAGAGTTTGAATCCTTAGTTGTAATGGATTTAGATAAGACTTTAACTGAATTAAGTACAGTTAGAGCTGATGCAATGGATGCTAAGAATTCTTTTTATAATCAGATTAATACTACTGGTATGGTTAGTCTTAATGATGTAGAGATTAAAAATTCAGATAGTATAGCAAGAAATCTACTATCAGCATATCTACTAGGTGCTCATATTCAAAGTAATCTTATTAATATTGATTATCTATTACCTAGAACTATTAAATATAAGAATGCTGGTAAAAAGGGATTGAGTAGAGAAGATTAATGTGAAATATATAAGGAGTTGATATAAATGGCTACTGATAATAAACAAAAAGTATTAATCAGATCTATGAGTGTCGAAGAATTAGAAAATTATTTGGTTAATAGTGATCTTAATGGTAAAATCACCCCAAAGAATGAAGATACATGGCATCAGAATTATGATGATAATCATACTAATATACAGCCATTGGTATTCGGATCTATTTTGGCCAATAATTCAAAATCAATTACGTTTGCTGATTTTTCAAATAGAATTATTTGGTTAAGTAAATTTTTAAAATCAATCAATTTTGATAAAAGCAAAATAAATTATTATGCAAGTTTGTATTCTACTAACATTTATGCTGTTCATTATTTTAGACCATTAATTGAATATAAAGAATAGTTATATACTATAAAAATATAAGGAGGAATTTTAAATGCAAAAGGAAAATGAAGAGAAATTAGTATCTTTAACAGAACAGGGCGATTTCGGTCTAGGAATGCAGGAAATTACCGATGAAAAGGAAAAGAAACAGATTATGGAGAATATGAAGAAGAATAAGTAAAAAAAAATAATCCCATTATCATGATTATCATGATAATGGGATCTTTGTGTTTATTAACTTTTTACTTGTAATTTCTTATATGATCTCATATCAATCATACCCATTACAAACGATGCGATCCATTGTATTAATAGACAATGATTAATACTAAGATCAGCAACAACTTCACTTAGAAGTAAATATGCCAAAGCACCAAACATACTTGCCCATAATTCAATGCATGAATACATGCATTGAATTTTGTTAAATTATCACCACCTATATTTCTATTGATGGCATTATTCAAAACTATCACCCATAAACTAGTAGTGATAGAACTAACAATTGCCATACTTATATACCTAAAAGTGATATGATTTATACTAAAGATATATATAGTACCGCAACAAATCAGATCCATGAATATTATATAAGAAAAATATCTCCTATATAAATTCATAAATTTATCTGAATTGATGGAGTTGTTTACCAGAGCTCCTATGTCTAATGATAGTATATTAGCTATAGCTAATATACTTGGATCTACTCTACTAGTAAAGTAAATCAACATAATTGGATTCGTAAATCCAAATATAAAACTTACTAAACTAGATCCAAAAATCATTGAGTATTTTATTCTGTTATTCATTTTATATTTCTCCTCTCTCATAAATACTCATATTACATTACTTAAATTCTATAGTATATTTATGAAAATACTAGAATTTACACAAAGTATTCTAAGATAATTTATTTTATATTCAATGGAGGTTTTATTATGTCAAGAGATCCTTATTATCACTCATTAGATGGGTATGATGCTTATCAAAGCAGAGAATTATTGAAACGAGAGTATAAAGATGGAAAAGTATATTCCACTTATAAATGCTCAAATCTTGGAGGCGAAGTAGATATTTTTACAACAGTATGTGACCCAATTAAGGAAAATAATAATGATTTAAAAAATGAAGATAATTTAAATGATTTTTATTGGTTATTAAAAGAATTATGGGATAATTTGATACCAATATGCAGTAAAATTTGCTTTGCTATTTTAATAATACTTGCAACTATTACTGTTAGTGGATTGGTCGTAGCAGGATTGATTGATTGGTTCTCATTATTATCAAGATAATTATTTTAAAGGAGTGAATTAATATGTGTAAGAAAAAAGGATGTAAGTATTGTGAATATTGGTATAGAGATTATGATGCACCAAATTGCCCTAGAAGATATGAGGATTAATCCGATCAAACAATAAGTACAATACTTTTAACATTAATAGGTGTTGCTTTACTGCATTTGGCATATGCCATGATTTTTAAATAAATATTCACTAATATTATGGGAGGTGTTTAAATAAGTTAATAGATCATATTCGTAGTTTTGTAAGTGTTTTTGAAAGGATGATTGGATGAATAATTTAAAGATTGAAAAGAGAGTAGATAAGAAGTTTATTTTGAAATTGGTATTTGCTCTAGTATTAGTATTATCAATTTCTATCGGGATGAATATTTATTCATTAACCAAGATTAATAATGTTCAGAATCAGATAGATTCTATTCAAGTAGAAGTTTCCGATTCTAGAGAAGCCAATCAACAAGTATTAGCAATGTTACAGGAGGTAAAAAGAACACAGGAAAAACAGAATCAGGCTCTTATGATAGTATTCAGAGAAAGAGCTGAAAAGAAACAGCAGGAACAAAATGTGGTATTTCTTAAGTCGGCTGGATTAACCAGCAATACAGACTTATCATTTTGCTCTAATATATCCGTAGAAGATATGGATAGAATTATTAACTATTATGCTAAACACGTTAAAGGGGGAACAAGATTTGAAAACAAAGGCAGAGCATTTGTTACTGCTGCAAAAGAGACTGGATTGAATCCTATATATTTATTTGCACATGCAGCTGCCGAATCTTCTTATGGTAATTCTTATATAGCTAGAGAAAAGAATAATTTCTTTGGAATCAATGCAGTAGATTCTGACCCATATGGTAGATCTTCTTATATGGGAAATACTGTTGATGAGGGAATTATCAATGGAGCATATTGGATTAAGAGAAACTACTATGACAATGGTTATACAACTCTTAATGAAATGAAAGATTACTATGCTACTGATCCAAATTGGGCCAATAATATAGAATCTATTATGAGAACTTCTTTAACTGTTATTTAAAAAGAAAGGAAATGATAAAATGAATAAGAATCAGAAATATTTTGATTATGTTGTTAAAGTTCTAGATAAAAGAACAATTCTTTGAACAACTTGCAGAAGAATCATCCGAAGTTACAAAAGAAGCACTAAAAGTTATTAGAGCTGAAAAATTTAATAATAACTATACTCCAATAACTAAAGAAGATTCTATTAATAAACTAATAGAGGAAATAAATGATCTTCGTATGATAATTAGACTGCTCAAATCTAAGTATACTGAGCTTGATAATGCTCTTCCTGAGGATAATGATACAATTAATAATCCGAAATGGGAGAGATGGGCTAAACGATTAGGATACGTTGAGTAATCTCAATTATATAATTTGAAAAGAAAAGATAGATTAAAATTTCTCTATCTTTTCTTTTTTATTATTAAAACCAAATATATCTATATACTATACTTATGATATTAGACTATAATATCAAAGTTTATTTTTACTTTCTATTTTTAAGGAGGAACATTGTTATGAGTTTATCAACAGTTATTATTGGTGTAGGTGCAGCTGGTAATAAGGCAGCAATTCAGGTATTGAAGGATAATATTATGGATAAATCCCAGATTCTTCTTCTGAATTCCACCATAAGAGATGTACCAGAAGATTACAAAGATCTTTGTATTGAATTTGGTGATATCAAAGGCTGTGGTAAAGAAAGAGAACTTGCCAAGAAGATGATTATGAGCTCTATGCAGAATAATCAGGTAAATCTTGATGAGTTCTTACGTCGTTCTAAGAGTAAGATTGTTACTATTGTATCTTCCTCTGAGGGTGGCACTGGTTCTGGTGCATCTGTATTGATTGCTCAGTATATTGATTATATCAATAATCAGATGAAACAGAAGAATCCTAACTATAAGCCATATAAGATTCATATGGTAGTATTCACAGGATTTGAAGATGATGCTCGTGGTCTAAAGAATACTGTGGATTGGTTTAATGATCTCAATAGTAGTTATACTATTGAGGCAATTTCTAATCAGAACTTCATGAATGAGGCTAAGTCTCGTGAAGAAGCTGAGGATATGGCAAATAAAGAATTTGCCAAGAGAATGAGTATCTATGTTGGTAATTATATCGTTCCATCTGATGATAATATGGATGACACTGATCTATATAAGACAGTTACTACTCCAGGTTATTTGATGATTGAGCATACCAATATTGAAAAGCTCAAGAGTACAGAAGATTTTGATAATCTCTTAGAAGAGATGATTGAAAATTCTAAGTCTCTTGATACCGAGGTTGGTTCTACTCGTATCGGTGTTATTATTAACACTACCCAGAAGAATCGTTCTTATATGGACGAAACTTTCAAGCTTATCAAGGAGAAGTATGGTACTCCATATGAATTCTATAAGCATTTCCAGAATACAGATTCTGATGAATTTGTTCAGGTAATTGTATCTGGTGCTAAGCTTCCAATTGATACTATCAAGAAAACCTATGATAAGTATACTAAGCAGATGGAAGCTATAGATTTTAAGAAGGATGACTTCTTTAATTCTAAGGATAAGTTTGATACTTCTATTGGTAATTCTCTTGACTTTGATTTAGGAGCTGGAGAATTTATGAGTGAAGAATCTCAGAAGGATATGGAAGATGCTAAGGATAATTTCTTTAGTACCTTTGCTCCTTCTACTCAGAATAATTCATTTGCTTCTGGTTTTAGTAATACTATTAAGAATAAGAAATTGAGTGTTACTAAGAACGAACTTTAATAACAATTGTTATTAATGATAACTACCCTTTAATTAGGGTAGTTATTTTTTTCTCTTTGGAGGTGATAATTATGAGTGAAGATATAAATAATATTTTAGAAGAGAATAAGTCTAAGATTGAGATATTAGCAAATAAGTTAGAATCGATAAATAATTTAAATGAAGAAAATTCTTATAATCTTATTAAAAATGAATATAAGAATTTCTTATCTAGTATTATTGATAATCCAGTTTTTGATAAGATAAAAACTAATCCTAAATTTATTATTTCATTATCTCAAGTTTGTTTAGAATCTGAATTGACTTTAGATGAAAGAGTAAATTGCAATTCTATGATTTATAAACAATTATCTATGACTACTAAGACTCCATATTTAGAAAAGTTATATTCTTTTCTTGGATTCGTAGTAAATAGAACTATAAGTAATAAATTGATACAATGTGGTCTTACTTTATCATTAGCTTCATACTTGGCTGTAGTAAGAAAATCATCATTTGATATTAAAAATAATATTAATCGAATGAACTTTAGTATTTTATGTTTAGGCCCAGAAATAATGACCATTCAAAGAATCACTGATATCTATGCTACACTTTCTAATACAATAGATGATTTAAAGATACTATTTCTATCTACAATGACAGATATTTATGCGACTTATTCATCTAATCCATCCATAACTGATGATATGAGAATTACGAATAAAAATATGAATAATGCTTTATTAAGCATTATAGAATCATTATCTCCACATGATATAGAATCTATATTTGTAGAATATAATGATATGATAGAAAATAATGTATATGATGAAAATGATGTAAGATTCTCATTATCAAATATAGATCCTAAATTGTTTCCAAATATCAATTACGTAGTTAATTATTTATATTCAAAACAGATTTATTTACCCTAAAGAATATTATTGTTCCAGACTCTTAATTGAGTCTGGAACTAATATTTTAATTTATTGCAGACACCATAATATAGGGTAAATTAAAATTTATTTCATGAATATTAAGGAGTGTAAATTATGAGTAAAAGTTTATTGTCTGATATGTTTAGAGAGAAAGTATCTAAGATGGGATATGATATGAGGAATGAAGCAGTTCCTGCAATTGGATATCCTACTGGATTTCTCAATTTCGATTATCTTAATGGATATATTGCTGTTGAGAAGAATCCAGAAACCGAAGAATACGAAGAGTATTATAATCTAGGTATTGAAGATGGTTCTTATGTATCCTTTATTGCAAATACAGGTGTAGGTAAGTCTACTCTTGTTTGTCAGATTGCTGCTAATATTGCAAGAAGATTTGAAACCACTACTATCTTTGAAGATATGATTGAAGCTACTGGTATGAATGATGCAAGAAGATTAGAACTTTCTAAGTTTACAGAAGATGAATATAGAAAGAGATATATAATCAGAAATACTGGTGTTACAACAGAATCTATATATGCTAGAATTAAGATGATTCATGATCTTAAAATAGAACATCCTGAGGATTTTCTCTATGATACTGGAAGAAGAGATCTTCAAGGTAAACCAATTATGAAATTAGAACCTACTATTTATATTATAGATTCTATTGCTATGCTTATGCCAGAAAAGTATATTGAAGAAGATGAATTAGCAGGAAAGTCTATGGGTGCAGCTTCTGCTCTTATAGCATCAAATGTATTTAAGATGATTATTCCTCTTCTTAAGTCTGCAAATATTATCTTATTTGGTATTAACCATATTCTTGAAGATGTTCAGATGACTGCAATGCCTAAGAAGAATCCAGTTCCTTATTTAAAACAAGGAGAAAGAATACCTAAGGGAAGAACAGCTACTTTCTTAGCTAATAATATTATTAGATTAGATAATGCTAATAAGTTAAAAGTTGATGAGGGATATCATATTGAGGGTAGTGTTATTGAAGCATCCTTGGTAAAATCTAGAGCATCTGGAAAGAAGAAACCTACTAGATTAGTATTAGATTTTGCTAATGGTTTTGATCCTTGGTTATCTGCTTTAGAAACAATGAAATATAATAAACTTCTTTATGGTGGTGGAGCATCTTTAGCAGTTGATCCAGAAAAGCAATTTAAATTCTCTTTAGGTACATTTAGAGATAAGGTATTAAATGATCAAGAATTTAGAAATGCTTTTATTAAACATTCATTAGAATATCTCAAGACTACTGTAATGAGAAGTGCTAGTACAAATATAGATGAGAATCATATTGATGATCTTATTTCCAATCCAGATTTATTCAAAGTAAACTAAATTATTTAAATATACTATAATAATAGAGAAGAGAATATTCTCTTCTCTATTTACTTTATATTTGTATTTTTTGTATTTTGAAAGAGGAAGGAGTATAAACATTGGCTAAATCAAATACTACTTTAAATCTCGCAAAAGAGATTGAAAAGATTTCACAAAAATATCCGTCACAAGAATTAACTTTGTGTAAAGGATTAAAACAACCATTCAATAATACTAATTCTGGTTCTAGAAAGATAATGCAAGGAATTCAGATGGAGCAGGCTACTCAGTTATTGAATGCAGAAGTTCCAATCGTAACAACTGGATATGAATCTGCTTTAGGTGAAGTATCTTCAAATTTCATAAGAGCAGATAAAGATTATCGGGTAGTTGGCAAAGTATCTAAATTTTCTCAATTTCCTAATGATCATTATTGGTTAATTCTTTATAATGAGAAAGAGAAATATATGACTTGTATAGAAAGAGTTTCTTATAAGCATATATCTGAATTCTATGGTTATCTTTATAATAATGATTATCTTGACAGTAAGACTATAAACTCTACAGTTAATATTGATGATATTGTAAAGAAGCCTATCTCATTTGATGAGTATAATAATAAGACAGAGGGTATTAACTTAACTACCATGTATTTAGCATGTGAGTATGTTAAAGAAGATCCTATTGTTATATCAGAATCTGCTGCAAAGAGATTTGAATGTCCTTTGATAGATAAGGTGGAAGTAAGAATAAATGATAATGATATTCTTTTAAATCTTTATGGTAAAGAGGGAAATGAATATAAGACTTTCCCTAATATCGGAGAAAAGGTACAAAATTCTATTCTTTGTGCTCTTAGAAGAGAGTTGAAAGATGAAGAAGCATTATTCACTCAATCATGGGAACGCCTAAAAGAGATAATGATTAACGATAAAGAATTTATAGTTGATGATGGGGGGACAGTAATCGACATCGATATCTATTGTAACAATCCAGAGAAGTTGCAAGATTCCATTTATAATAATCAGATTAAATATTATTATGATGAAACTACTAGATTTACACAAGAATTTGTAAATGTAGTAAAACCATTCTTATATACAGAGAATGGAGAACCAACTGGAGTTACAATGAGTTATGATTTACAGAAAGCTTATTATAGAGCAGAAGGAATAACTCAAGGAAAACAATATATCTATGATAAAGTATTCAGTAATATCATTATGAATGTTTATGTTCTTCATGTAAAACCATTACATCAAGGAGATAAAATTACTGATAGATATGGTGGTAAAGGATGCATTTCTGCTGTATTGCCAGATAATATGATGCCACACTATCTAAAGAATAATAAATGGGTTCCTGTAGATGTATTGTATTCTATGTGTACTTGTATAAATAGACTTAATGATGGTCAGTTATTTGAAACTTCTGTAACTTATATTGGTTGGCAATTAGTTCAATATATAATTCAACAGAACTTAACGTATGACCAAGCTTTTGCTCTGATTTATAAATACATTGATTTACTAAATCCAGAACAAGCAGAAGAGTTGTCAATGATGTATAAATTCTCTTATGGCAAACCTGATTATAGAATTGATTCTCCAGCTGAATGTGAGATGGATGACAATCAATTTAATCGAGATATGTTTATTGAAGCTATCTTACATGAGGGATATATAATGGTATCTATGAAACCTATATCTTCTAATATGTGTATAGATAAAATAAGAGAAATATATCATGCATTTCCATTTATACAACACTATTGTGATATTTGTGTACCACAAAAGGATTCAAATGGAAATTATAGAATGGTAAAAACTAGAAGACCTGTAGTTATTGGATATAAATATATATTCAGATTAAAACAGTTAGCAGAAGAGAAATTCTCTGCTGTTTCTCTAGCTTCTACTAATATCCGTAATGAGAATTCAAAATCAAGATTAAGCAAAACTCATAATGCTAGATTCCCATCCACTCCTGTAAGAGTATTTGGTGAAATGGAATCTTCTACATTAACTGCTCATCTTGGTATTGATTATTTCTTACCAGAGTTCTTAGTAACTAGTGCATCTCCTCAAGCAAGAAGAAAACATGCTCAGTTATTAACTGGTAATCCATTTGAATTTAATATTGATATCGGTGAAGATGCTATATCACAATCTGCTGATATAGCTCAGGCTTATCTTAAAACTCTTGGTGCTAAATTTAGATTTATTAAGATTAAGAAATTTAGAAAGCGTCCATTCTTGAGAATTCCAGTAACATTCTCTCCTCGTCCAAAGAAGAGAGTTATGGAAATGATTCCAGAAGAGTTTAGAGATAACAATGATCCATTCTATAATGATTATATCAATAATACTCTTGATTTTACTAAGTCTTCTCCAATGTATGATTATATGAAAGAGCAGATTAAATTTGATCAAGATGATAGAACAAAGAATAAGAAAGATGTAGTTAAATTTGCTCCTGGTATTAAAGAATACAGAAAGGAATATGAGGACTATATCAATCTTAAGAAGAAACTTAAATTAACTTAAAAATATATACTATAATAAAGTAATGGGAGTAGGAAATTATTCCTACTCCTGATTTTATTTGTATTTATAGAAAGGAGAAAAATATGCTTAAAACAATTTATAATAGATTGTTAAGTGGAGATTGTACTATATCTTATGAAGAAGTTCAAACTATGAATCAAATCGCTATTGATATTTTGAATAAGGAAGAGTCTCAAGCTAAAGGACTTCTTCCGCCAGATATGATAGAAGTAGTTATAGAATTGATCAAGATTTCTAATCTGTTATACAATAACAATGCTAATGGTTATCTTCCATTAAATGATGATATATATGATAGATTAGTAGTTCTTTGTAAAAGATATAATGTGACCCCACCAGTAGGAGCACCTCCAGTAGTATTTCATAACATTGAAAATGTTGTTGAGAATACTAAATATGAATCATCCCCATATGAGAAGAAAGAAGTCATAAAATTTGTTCCAGCAAAAGATCAAATGATATTCTTCCGAGAGTTATCTCATACTATTCCACCAATACCAGAAGATTTTATAATCAATAAGGATAATGGTATTGTTGGTAAGATTTCTAGAAATTCTGCTCATAATTATGGTATGTGTGGAACTCTAGATAAGTGTAAATATGTTTTGGATTTTGTTGCAAAGAGAGAAGGAGTTTATGAGTCAAATTCTGTAAATATATTTGAAAGAGATTTCTTAGCTAAACATATTTCTCAAGGAATAATAGATCCTAATAATATTGATTTAGTTGTTTCTTTGAAATACGATGGAATCTCTGTTGAGAATTCTATGATGGGACCAGTAATTCAAAGTTCTTGTAGTAGAGGTGATACATATAACAATGAATCATCTGATCTTACTCCAATTTTAGGAGGAATGGTATTTCATAGAGCAGCTAATATAGAACCAAAAGAATTTGGTATCAAGTTTGAATATATCATTACTAATGAGAATTTAGCAAGAATTCAAAGAGATTTTGGTATCAAATATGTAAATCGTAGAAATGCGGTAATAGGAATATTTACTAGATTAGATGCAAGAAATTTAAGAGACTATCTTACTCCTATTCCTATTGAATCTTCTTTAGATATAGATAGAATAGATGAGATTGAATTCTTAAATAAGTATTATACTAAAGGAGAGATATTAAGATATACAGAAATTAAAGGATCTTATGATCAAGTAATGTATCTCTTATCTACATTTGTATCAGAAGCAAAAAAGGTTAGAGATTTTATGCCTTTTGCTTATGATGGTGTAGTTGTAGAATATAGAGATAAATCTATAAGAGAAAAATTGGGCAAACTAAATGCTATACCTAGATATGCAATAGCAATCAAGTTTAACCCAATGAAGAGAAAATCTGTATTTACTCATTACACATATAGTGTTGGTCAAACTGGTGTAATAACTCCTATGGCTCATTTTAAACCAGTTGAGTTTATGGGAGCTTATCATGACAAAACAACCATTCATAGTTTAGCAAGATTTAATAAACTTAGATTAAGACCTGGTGATATTGTAAATCTTACTTTGATGAATGATGTTATTGTTTATCTTACCAAAGCTCCAGAAGAAGAACAAGGAACAAATAACAATCCATATGAAGAATTCCCTACTCATTGTCCTTGTTGTGGACAACCATTATATACTTCAGATTCTGGAGAAGAAAAGAATGCATATTGTATAAATTTTATGTGTCCAGAAAGGTGTGTTGCTAGATTATCTAATATGCTTGCTAAATTGAATATAAAAGGTTATTCCGATCAAACTATAAGAATACTAGGATTCAATAACTTCAAAGATTTAATGAATGCAAGCCAAGAATATCTACATGATAAATTAGGTCTAAATGGAGATCATTTATATAATGATCTCATAAAACTAAAGAACACCAATTATCCAGATTATAGATTGATAGGATCTATAGGATTTACAGGAATAGCAATCGCTAAATGGAAAATTATATTACAGAATATAAATATAGAGAGATTGCTTACTTGTACAGATGAGGAATTACAACCATTAACAGCAATTACTGGTATTGGTAACAAGATACTTGAAACTATTATCAAAGAAAGAAAATTCTTCATGAATGATCTAATGGAGATATTTAATACCTTTAAATTCCAACATACTGAATTAGGATTAAATGATGAAAAACCTGTAGTAATATTTACAGGTTTTAGAGATGATACCCTTGCTAATTTATTTATGGAGAAAGGATTTGAAGTTAAAGAAACAACTCCAAATAAGAAAACATTCATGTTAGTAGTTCCATATATTGGATTCCAATCTGGTAAAGTAAATAAGATTTTTGATATTCTTAGCAGTAAGATAGGAGCAAGAAATAATCAACCTAAATACATTATTGATTATTCTAACTATAGTCAGTTTGATATTGCTCCATACTTAATGGACTTTAATCAAGCTTTAGAATTCATCAAAAATTACAATCCTGAAAACTAATGGATAATTATAAGAATAATTTAATTAAGTTTTCATCTATATACTATAATGGTGTAGTAAGAGATTATGGGATAAATATAAATTTATCCCTTATAATCTTTATTATTAAATACTAATATTTATATTTTTTAGGAGGTACAATTATTATGGCTAAGGAAATTATGGAAACAACTATTTACAATGAGATCTACAAGATTATGAGTTCTCGTGATTATGGATGGGGTGACAATGCTTCTTCTGCTATTATTAGATCTACTATTGAGGGTATGGCTGCTTTCTTAGGTCAGAAGAAGAATAAGGATTTCCCAGTATCTGTTGGAATTTATGATAACAATGATAAGTTCCATTTCGGTGGCATTGTAGAGTTCCAGAAAGCCGAAGAAGAGGGCGGAGATGAAGGATCTTGGTCTATTGTTTTCACATTTGATGAGAATGATATCGATAAGAATACAACCAAGATTTATAAGATTCCTGAGGATCAGGAGGCTAATAAGACTCTTGCTGCTACAGCTTATGAGAAAGAAGGAATGTATTATACATTCATGGAGAATGAGGATAAGAATGTGCAGAATGATGGTTCTCCACAGGAGTTAATGATTGTAGTATTTGATGTTATTCGTGATTATATGCGAATGAATATCACTCAGGATCCAGTTCTGATTATTACTGGAGTTGCTAAGATGACAGCAGTAGCTGATACTAATAGTAATAATGTTATTATTGGTATCGAGCCAGACGAGAAGATTCGTCAATATGTAAAAGATGATGCTAGTATCTAATAACTAATTCAAAATAACTGAGAGAGAGGTTTGAATACCTCTCTCTTTTTATTTTTATCTTCAGGGGGTAGTTTAATTTGAAAAAGATTAATATTGGAAGAAAAATCTACGATGTAATTGATGAAAATGAATTCATTCGTAGAACAAAAACCAATCCAGATATTATGAAAGAGTTAGCAACAGATACTGCTGTAGAGAAAAATGGTACCGTTTATCCTGTTTCTTCTGCATATAGTAAAGATAATTTGGCAGTTACAGAATATGCTAAGGGAAACGTATTAATGTACTCTAATCCACAAGAATTTCCTAATAAAGATCAATATCAATCTGAAAATATTATCGACTTTGATAATGTTGCTGGTGGATTTTCAGAGAGAATTAGGCAGGTTGCTAAATTAGAAGAGGCAGAAAGAAGTATCTTGGTATTAAAAGATAATGTGTATAATGTACCAATATCTGATCAAGATACTCCAGAAATGAAACTATTTAAAACTGCTTTAAATAAAAAGAATATAGATTTGTTATCTTATAAATCTAGATTTCAATCAGATTATTCTAATGATATTAGAGTAATTCAGGGTGATTCAATTACTTTCGGTAAATTGAAAAAGTTGGCTAGTATATTTGATATGGATGTGGAATTAACCATAAAAGACAAATCAAATGTTATTAATCCAATAGGAGAAGTTTTACAATCCAAAATAAACGATTAGGAATATTAAGGAGAGAATGTTTATGAAACAAGCTGAGTTCATTTATAAATTTAATAAAACTCATACTGAACCATTCAATCAAAATATTTTTACTAGATCTACTGATAAAATTTTCCATTATCTTCAACAGATACTTTTATCTTGTCAAAGAAGAATTGGTATAGATGGATATTTTACTTTAGAAGTAGAAAATTTTGAAATAATAGATGACTATAAAGAGTGTTTAGATATTCTGGCTAAATATCAAGATGCAGCAATTAATAAGTCCACTAAATTAAAAGCATCTGCTGAGAATAGATACTCTTATATTGATCTAAAGACAACAGACTTGGCACTGCTAATAGTAACATATAAAATTGAAACATTTGAGGGAGTTGAGCGATTTGAAAATATTATAGCAGTTCCAAGGATCATGCATAAATTTTTTGTAAATATCAATGATAATCAGAGATCATTATTGTTTCAGATGGTAGAATCCACTTATAATAATGCTACATCTTCTTCTAAACATAGTATGATAACCATGAAGAGTATATTTAATGCTATTCGTATTTATCGTCACGTTGATAAAAGAACAACTGTAAATGGAGAAGAAGTAGATCTTGTATCTTATGATGCAGATTTATTTAAAAAATCTGTTCCAGTTGTTGATTATATATTTGCAAAAATGGGATTCATTTCTGCGATACAGTTTTTGGGATTAGATGGATTTATCCATTTAACAACATTTGATCCTAAGAAAGATTATATGTATACTTTTTGTCCTAAGAAAACCTCTGGTATGTATATTTCTGTACCTAAGAAGTTCTTAGAACAAAATCAAGTAGCACAGCATGTTGTAAATGCTCTTTGTATTGAATTCAATAGAAAGGTAGCAGTTTATCCAGATATATTGGGTAGACAAGCATGGATATATCTTCTTGGAAGACACTTTAATATTGCTACTCCATATGCTAAAGGAATATCTGTATTAAGTTCTCTTGATTTAATATATGATCGGATTACTAAAGATACTACATATCTTCCAGAAATAGATAAAGCAGATATCTTCTGTATATTTAGATGGATGATTTATATGTATGATGCTCTTTATCTAAAGAGCAATCTAGATCTTAGAATGAAGAGAATAAGATGTGAAGAATGGGTTGCTGCATTAATTGCCCCAAAGATCTCAAAAGCTATATATGCTTTATCTGATATGGGAGAAAGAGTAACTCTTAAACAAATCAAAAAGAGATTCTCTGTTGATCCATTGATTATTATTAATGAATTAGCAAAGTCCTCATTATCAAACTTTCATGATATGGTTTCTGATGTAGATTGTTTTGTTGCTACTAAGGAATCAAATCAAGGTGTATCAGGTATTTCTGATGGTACTTCACAATCTTTACCAGATTCATATTTATATCTTAATGAATCTCACATTGGTATTCTTGGATTATCAGAATCTTCTCCATCATCTGTTGGTTCATCATCTAATCTTACTCCATTTACTAAATTTGATGAAAATGGTTATTTCTCCACTTGGGGATTTAAAGAACCAAATAATTACAGAAAGAAATTAGAAACTCAGATTAATAATTTCAAGAAAGAGAAGATCGAAAAAGAAGTAATTGCATTTAGAAAAATGATGATAAGAGACGATACAAATGTTCCAGAATTAGAAATTGGAGAATTGAAGATTTCTCCTGAGACATTAGAAAAATTATTACTTATGAATAAATAGATTCATTAGAAAGGAGTATTTCATATGTCGGCAATTCCAAATAAATATTTGAGTACCAAAATGAAGGATGTTTTAAATGAGATAATCTCATCTAGAGAAAATATAACTTGTTGGTATAAATTAAATGATGATGGTTCTACAGAATATAATCATTATGAAAAATCTTGGGTTACTGTAGATAAACCAAATATTCTTAGTGAAAATTCTGTCGATCAAAAGCAATGGAAGAATTTAAATTGGAAAAAGAAATTTGCTATTCTTTATGATAATACTATTTTCGAGAAGAGAAATTTCGAGGAATGAATTAGAACAATCATATAATAGGAATAATATAATTATCATTTCTATTTAATCTTAATTGTTTTAAGAAAGTGAGGTAAACTTATATGATTAAAGGTATTGACGTATCTGATAATAATGGTATTCTTACTAATGAAGACTGGGATGCAATTCAGGCTGCTGGGGTCAAATTTGTAATCTGTGCTGCGTCTTTTGGTAAATCTGGAGTACATGATACATTTGCAACTAACGTAGACAATGCACACGCTCGTGGAATGCGAGTTGGTGCTTATCACTATGCTTATGCATTAGATCCAGATGAGATGGTTCTAAATGCTCAACATTGTCATGAGGTTATTGAGCGTTCTGGTGTTGGTCTGGAACTTCCAGTTTTCCTTGATATGGAAGATGCTGATGGTTATAAGGCTCGTCATGGTATGGAGTTCTCTCGTAACAACATTACAGCACAGTGTCAAGCATGGAAGGATAATATTAACTACAATACTGGTGTTTATGCTAGCATGAGCTGGTTTGAAGATTACATTGATTGGCAGGGTTTAGCACTTCCTGTATGGGTAGCTCAGTGGGGTGTTAGTGAGCCAGATCTTAAGGGATTTATGTGGCAGAAGTCCGAGAATCTCTGGATCAATGGTAAGCAGTTCGATGAGGATTATATCTTCGAGGCTGGAGATTGAAAAATTAATTATTGATTATTTTATAATATTTAATTTTGTTAAGGGAAGTCTTAAGTGACTTCCCTTGATTTTTATTTTTTATTTATGGAGGTAATTAATTATGAACAATATTAATTATAGATATTTTTATTATAGTCCGACAGCAGCAGAAAAGATTAAGAAGATTGAAAATAGCATTTCTTCTGGATTTCAATTACCATGGGTAATTGTTCGTGGAGTTAGAAAATATTATACAGAGATTGTTACTTCTCCAGATAAAGTAAGATTTAAGGATTCTATTAAAATTGCTGAGGGAGATATGAGAAGAATGGAATTCTCTCAATTAGATAGATAAAATGAATTTCTAAAATATACTATATTTATAGAAAGGAGGATAAAGGAAATGAAAGAGGTAATAAATTTTAATTTATCTGTTTGCCCAATGTGTAAGGGTAAAATGTATCTTCTAGAATCTAGATATGATGCATATGAATTAGATCAAACTAGTGGTAAGTATATTACAAGAAAAGCTAAGACTGATCATTTAAGTGAATTTGTATGTATAGACTGTGGATATCATGTTATGGCTAAACATTCTATCTATGGTATATTACCATCTAAATCTAGAATACTAGAAGATCATAAAGATGAATTAGAAAAAGGTAAAAACCTAAGTTCAGAAATTGGTTATATTGAAAAATGAGAGTGAGGTAATTTATTTTGAAAAAGGTGCAATTAAATACATATACTACTTATGACTACTTCTATGATAAAATCTACAATTGCGATGATTTAGAATTAATTAGTAGTGACAAAAAGGCTTATGAAATCATTAACAAATTAATCAAAGTCAAAGAAACCAGTGTAGATAAAAATCTATATGATCCAAATAATATTGTTGTACATAAAGCTGATATTTGTCTTAACAACTTATCTTCATTTATTGGGTTATATTTTGTAAGTGGAACTGGATTTGATATTTCCAAAGAAATTCAAACAGTCAAAGACTGTTTAGAAGATGATGTTAAAGAGTTTAATTTATCAGATACATTGTTACTCGAACCAGAAAATTGGTTCTTAATAGTACCTGCTATAGAACCAAATCATCAGTATGATATAATAGTATTTAATGATATACTTCTGAGTGCTTTAAATAATTACAAACCAATTCATTTAGAAAATGGTAAACTATCTAAATCTTACAAAGACTTTGATGCTAATAATTTCGTACTTGGAAATCTAGGAGTGGTAATCCCACGCTATATTGTTGAAAGGATTCTTAATTTATCAGATATTGTTGTTGATCGTTTAAATCTACTAAGTACCAGATTTGATTGTGATTTATATTTCTTGCAATTAGTAGCTTATTATAAATATTTGCAGAAAGCATATAATTGGAATGCTGCTAATACGAAGAAGTTCTTATTACGATTTATGATAGATCTAACATGTCCATCAATCTTATTTGATGTTGATTATAAAGATCTAATCGAACATAGAAAGATATTAAAATTCACAGAAGAAATAACCAAGGTAGATGATGAAATTAAAAAATCATTTATTGAATATAGTATTGTTTTATATGAAGCTCGTAATTTAAGTACAAACAATATCGAGTTGGTAAAGAAATAATTTATGAGTAAAAGAAAGAGGTAAAAACAAATGGCTACTAATAATAACAACAATACTTATTTAAATGATTCATCTTTGATTCCAAAGTATATCATGGAAGAGATTTTAGATATATATGGAGTTTCCAAAGCTGAATTACTTCCAGAATATTCTGGAGAATATAAGCTCATTGAAGGAATAGTAAATCTTCAAATTGAGGAAGAAGAGTGTAAGAGACTTAAGAAAGAGAAATTCTCTATTCTTCAAAAGAGTCTTAAGAAATTAATGATTCAAAAATTGAATGTTAATTTTAAAACCATTTATCTGGTTGAAGGAACTGCTATCTTTTATTATGATGATATTTTTAATAATCATCTTATGAAAGATAATAAAGCAATCCCTGTTATTGGTCATTCTAGTAGATTAGCATTTACCTATAAATTGAATGATGAAGAAGTTTTAATCGTTCATAAGAGTGCAATGAAAGATTTACTGGAAATGAATATTTCAGATCAATCAAGAATATTTGCTCTAGGTGATGATTCAAATATTAAACTTTGTAAGGATTTTCTCGAATCTCCAAAAATGGAGCAGTATATTATATTGCACGGATTAGATATTGAATGTATTGAAAATATCATTAAATTTATTGATAATAAATTGGATTTAGTATCTATACATAATAATTCTCCAATTTACTATTATCTTTTAATGTGTACACCATACTATATTTCTGCTCTTGCTTATTATGATAGAGAGTGTTGCGTTACTGGAGCTACAGTTCAAGCCGATATTTTTGACTTGATAATTGCTATCATTCTTAGAGTAGAATTGAGAGATTATATAAATGATCTTCAGAGTGTAGAAATTTTAAAAGGTTCTCGATCTGCAAATCGTTTACATGATAGATTAATAAAAGTTTATAAAACAATTAATCTGGATGATTATGAACTTTTTAATTCTACTAAATTTATAAAGAAATCTCCTGTTGAGAAAATTCTTTATATGACTCAAGTATTTATAGAATTCGGAAGAGGAAATTTAACTGCTAAATTCTAATTAATGGAAAGATTAAGTAGTAGGACATATTGTCCTACTACTTAATTTATTTTTTATCAATATATTATAATAGTGAAGTAATGTTTTATATGTTGAATTTTAGGGAGGTTGTATTTTTTATGGAACCAGTTAAAGAATTTCATGTATGTGAAAATGCATACAAACCAGAACAGATCTTCAATTTAAATGAAAATCTAAATATGAGCAAGATCTTGTTGGTCTGATAAAATTAAAAATATGTGCATTTACTGAACTTTATCATCATAATTTTATGAGACTATTTATATTACTGATGTCTCCTGGATATGTAAGGAACAAGACCTATCAAGATGATATAAGAGAATTAGACAAAATAATATCTGAAATCTTAGATGATATTTAATTAATGGAGGTAATATTATGGAACAATTTAACGAAACTACTAAAGCAAGCGAATCATTTTCAAAAAATGTATTCATGTATCCACAATTTTTAATTGATAATTTATTTACGAAATATAAATCTTATCAATTATTAAATTCCAGTTCAGCAGAATTCAAATCTATTGAATCCATTATTAATAATAAGCTTAATATAATGGAACACTGGGAGATCAAAAAGTATTGCTTATCAGAAAATGGTCTTACAATGAGGAAAGTACTCGTTGATGGTAAGACAATATATTTTGTATTTGGAATTACTCTAAATGAAGATACAGAGTTTTCAAATGAGCACTATTCATATATTGAATCATATTTTGATAAAAAGTATGATCCAATAATTAATGTTATGAATAAGACCATGATTATATTTGGAGATGTGTTTAAGGGAATTCTTATGAACCCAAGAGCAATATATACAGACGATCTAACCAAACTAGATCCTGATATAGCTAAGAGTGTTGAATCAAGATATCTTGATTTGATTACTCTTAACACTAGACCATTTGAAGAAATCTTCAAATTTATCTATGGTCAGCAATTTAACAATATAGTATCAAAGAATGATTATATTGTTGATTATTATCAATTTGATACTTTGATTTACAATATCTATTATTTAGCACTGAATAAAATATTCTTCAAGAATAATAATATAATTTTGGCTAAAGATTTAGAAGCTGTAATGAAAAATATCATTGCGTCTATTTATACTTTGGATAATATGAATAGACCCAAATATATCAATATCCAAGATAGCCCATTGAATGATTTAATGATTGAATTAAATAAGTATATTCTGAATATCAAACCAATTACTTATGCAGAAAGAAAATTCAAATTCTGTGAAGTAACATCAGATCCTATATTTGTTAATTCTAATCAGTTAAAGCAGATGAATATTATTTTAGAGACAGAAAAGGAGTTATAATTTTGAAAGAGCTAATTATTACAACTAAGAAGAAAATGGTACAGCAAGTAAACAAGTTATTCTCTGTTGAGGCACCTAATGCAGTAACTGCATTCATTAATGATTATGAATTTCTATCTAATGATTACGAATGTGAGATTCCTGTAGCAGAAGATGATTTAGTATTCTCTAATATAACTTCTGCTTTAATTGCAAAGAAGTCTAATGATATTGGTACTAGAAGAAAGTTCACTAGATTTAGTGCTTCAAAGGCTAGAAAGAAGGAATCCAGTATTCCAGAGAATGATTATTGGGAAGAGAATAAAGATGATATTCTTTATGACTTACTCAAAATCAAATTTACTCATAATGAAAATTTGAGAAATAAGTTACTTGATACTTATCCTCATGATTTGATCAATAATGTATCTTATCCAGATACTTATTATGGAATAAGATTTGGAGAAGGAAAGAATGTATTGGGTAATTTGTTAATGCAATTGAGAAAAGAACTCAGAAATAACAATTAAGAAAACTTATAAGTAAAAGAATTCCCTAGGACTATATTAGTCCTAGGGATATTTTATTTTTTGTAAAGAGGTGTTTATATATGAGGCTATTATATTTGCATTTAGAGAATTATATCAATATATATCATGGTCTTGGAAAGACAAGTTTAGATATTGATTTTAGTAAATGTAATCATAAGATACTTATAATATTAGGACAAAATGGATCTGGTAAATCTTCTATATTTAAAACTATATCTCCTTTTATGGATGATTCATCTGTATTCATTCCAGATAGGGAAGTTAAAAAGGTTATAACTTACGCTTTAAATGATGGTACGAATTTAACCATTTCATATATAGCATATAAAGGAGTAAGTACTAGATCTAAACCAACCAGATGTAGTATTATCAGATCTTATCCAAATGGAGAATCATTTGAATTGAATGAAAATGGAAATATTACTTCTGGCAAAGAGATAATATTTGACTTATTAGATCTTAATGATGACTATGTTGTATTATCATCCATATCTGCTACTAATAAGGGATTAGGTGATATGACCCCATCAGAAAGAAAGAGATATGTTGGAAATATATTATCTGCTATATCAGAATATTCTGATATGTATAAATTATTTTCTTCTAAATCCTTGATATTAAAATCACTGTTAAAATCCATTACAGTAAAATTATCTCAGATAGGTTCTATAGAATTAGTTCAAAATTCTATTACTACTAATGAAAATTCTTTAAAAGAATTATTATCTAGAAAAGATAAATTAACAAATGATATAGCTCTTTTAAAAGCTAACCTATCTAATATAATGAAAGAGAATAATTCTTCTAATCCAGTACAAGATTTACATGATTCTATAGAAAGGAGAAAAGTAATAGAATCTAAATTTAATTCAATTCCGAAAGAATATGTAGATAAGTATACAGAAGAATATATGATTGAGATTACAGAGAAGAATGCTAAGTTATCATCTCAATATGAGTTATTAGATGAGAGAATGAAAGAATTAGTTCAACAAGAAGAATCAATTCAAAAATCTATTGAATCTAATAAATTGAAGTTGAGTGCTTTAAATGATAAAGATATCTATACTCAAACTAAAAAGAAGATAGATGATCTTATAGCAACTACTTTTGTATATCAATCTAAATTCACATCTTTGGGATTTGAAAACTATGATAATATTACTGAAACAGAATATAATCTAGTTTTATCATCCATAGAAAGATTCAATTCTATCATAGATTATATTGGAGATAATTTTGGTCAGAATATTAGAGAGAAAGCAGTTGATAGTAGTTGGAAAATAATTACATATGACGATGTTAAACATTCTCTTGAATCTGAACTAATAGAATTAAATGAAAAATATAGGGATCAAGTTCGGACTAGAGATACTATTAAAAAAATGAGCTTAATACCAAAAGATTGTGGTAGAGTAAGCACTTGTCCATTTTTTGAAGAATATTTTTATGCAAAAGAAGTAGCTATGTCTGAACAAGAGTTCAACAAATTGATATCTAAATTAGAAGAGGTGAAAGATAGTTTAGAAAAGCTTGATAAGTATCAGATTGAATGTAAAATGGTATTAGCATGTAAAGAGCAATATCAGAATATTATTTCAACCATATCTCCAATACTAAAATCATTATCTTATTTTGTTCCCGATATTACTTTAGAGGGATTGAAGTATAATATAGTTCATGTAGTAAAAATAGATTTGGATATTTCTAAATATCAAGAATATTCAAATTATATTTCAATCATTCAATCATCTAAAGAGGATATTAAACGATTACAAACAGAATTAGATAAATTAGGTTCTAATAAAGAATCTATAAGTATTGAGATAATACTTACAAAACTTCATGAAGATATGGAAACTGTATTAAAAAATAAGAATGAGATATTCTTAAAATTAGATAATATAAAAACTGAATACTTTGAGGTTAAAAGAGAATATGAAAAGATAAGTGAGGCAAAAGAATATAAGAAACAATATAATGATTTATCTTTTGAGATAAATGATTTACAAGAGAGAATAGATTCTTTGGTTGAGAATGCAAAACAATTCAAATCTATATCAAATGAGTTAAATTCTTTACAAACAGAATATGATAATCTCAACTCTAAAGATATTCCTATATTACAAAATAGTATAGAAAAGGCTAAATATCAGATGGTTTTATATGATCAATATCGACATGATTATAATGAATACCAAGATAAATTTGATAAACTTCAATCATTGAAAAGATATTCAAGTATTAATGGTATTCAAACTATTTATATGGGAGTATTTATGAATTCTATCTTACAAGAGGCAAATGAATTATTAAGTCTATTATTTAAGGGTAGATTTAAACTGCAACCTTTTGAGATTAATGAGAATGAATTCATAATTCCATGTATTGATGATAATGGTAATATAAGACCAGATATCTCTCTTATGAGTGATTCTCAATTAAGCGAAATATCAATGATACTTTCATTTGTTTTATTACATAAAGCTTCTCAGGCTTATAATATAATAAAATTAGATGAAGTAGATGATAATTTGGATAATGAGAATCGTTTACAGTTTTCTATTCTTATTAATCGAGTAATGGAATTGTTGAATTTTGAACAATGTATTATTATATCTCATAATAATGAATTGGATATATCTAATGCAGATGTATTGATTACTCGAATTGAAGATAATGAGCATAGAAGAAGTATAATAAATTCTGGTGCTAATATCATTGCTGATTTTACTTAATTTAAACTTTAAAGAATAATCCTTTTTAGGATTATTCTTTTTTTTATTTATGAGAGGTGATATAATGAGTTACTTTTTAAATGAAAGTAAAAATCAAAAAAAAACAGTGCTTAAGTATAAACATGAAGTTGATAGTAAAGCAAAGTTTATTGCTTACATAAGCGAGATTGTAGATGATCATATAGAAAATAGATATATGAATAAACTTTATCATTATAAAACTAATAATAAAGTATTTAATATGCTATACTATATAGATGATAGTCTTAGTAGTAAAATTTATGAATGGTGCAAAGCAACAGATATAAAGCCAATCAAATTAAGTCTTTTAAATGATAATTTTATTAATGATTATTTGGATTTTATTAATTATATAAATGAAAAATATAAATTTGGTACATTTACTACTATTAAGTAGATCTATAATCCAACAAATGATAATTTCTATTTAGTTTTATTTACTTTTAATGATCAAGAAATTAAAAATATCAAAGTTATCAAGAAAGATAATAAAGATAAAGATATTAAATTGATTCAATTAAAAGAATTTAATAAAATTAATGTAAAGAAATATAAAAAGAAAACTTTCTTCGAAAGGATTAATACTAAGAATAAGAAGAAATAATCTCATTTAAAGAAGGTGATATTTTGAGTTATTTTGTGATGAATGAAGGATGGAGAAAATATGTTCACTATGGTTTAAAAAAGACAACCGCATTTGCTACTAGTGGACTTGTCGGAATAGTAACTGCAAGTACTAATAATAAAGTAGGTAATACAATAAATTCCTTCTTTGATAATAAATTTTTTGATGATCATTTTAAAATTAATAATAAACTAAATGATAAAATTTATAAATGGTGTTCAAAACTTTCAAAACCAATATCTACAATTGATAGCGACTATGTTATTAGTCCTAAAAATTTATTGAAATTTTTGCCTAAAAAATCTTTTTCTACAAGATTTACTATTATTAAAAAAATATATAATGAAAATTTAAAAAATTTTTATTATGTTGCATTTACTTTTGATGATGAGAAAATTTTAGAGATTAATTTAATGAAGATATATAATGATGAAGGTGTTAAATTAATAGAGTTACCTCAATGGAAGACTATTAAACCAGAAGAATATATACAATAAAAAGAAAATAAAGAGGATAAGTGAAATGAGAGAGTTTATAGATTATCAATTACCAGAAAAGATAGAATCTATTAAATTATCAAATATTCCAGATTTTGATATTGAAGACTATGACTTATCAAATCCAAAAGAATTAAATGCCTATTTTAAATCAATAGAACGTATCTGTAGAAATTCTCACTCTTATAAAAAGTTTATTAAATTTCTTAGAGAAGAAGTAGATATGGTTAAGTGTTCATTTTATGAAAACGTAAACAATATTGATACTTTTTCTATTAAGATACATATACATCATACTCCTCTTACTCTATATGATATAGTAACTACTGTTTATAGTAAGAGATTATCCAATCATGAATCCCTTACTGAATTAATGGTTGCTAAAGAGGTAATGTGGTGTCATTATAATATGATGATTGGATTAATACCATTATCCGAGACTGTTCATGAATTAGTCCATAATGGTCAATTATTTATACCACTCAATAAAGTCTTTGGATTATATAATAATTTTATTCAATTATATAATCTCTATTTAGATCCTCAATTAAGAAGTAATCTAGCAAGAGCTCAAGAAGAATCTGAAGCATATAACTTTATTGAGTCTACTAAAATATTAGAAGTAAGTCCTGTGTATATTGATCCTACTGGTTCTTATTCTTTCCCAAATAAAGAAAAGATAGTAGAAGTATTATCTAATAAGATTAATCATATTGATAAAGAAGCAATTCAAAATCAATATACAATAAAAGATAAAGAAGAATTTATAGAAAAGCGAGGTAATTAAAATGATAATTACTAAATTGGTTGCTAAACCAGATACTTCGGGGGGGGGGGGGAGTAATATATGATGAGCATGATAATCTAACTTTATCAAAAAATTCATTAAAAGTATCCCCTAAAAATCCTTTTAACGATCCAAATTTATATTCTATTTATAAACAAGAAGATTTGCTAGAATGGATAACTTATACTTGTAAGAAAAATGTTGAAAAAGATTTTACTATAAGTTCTTGGGTATATCTTACTGGTGCTTATTACACATATGCATTTTTTATAGGTAAAAATTATAATAATTTTTATTGGAATCTTGCCGATAATAGTGTCCATTCTAGTAGTTGTATTTATTATGATGCAATCCAACTTAAATTAGATTCTGTTCCTTTGAATAAATGGATGTATGTAACTTGTGTTAATCATAATAATCAAATAACTGTTTATTATAATGGAAAGAAACAAGGGACTATAGGATATAATAAAAATCTTGGACTGGATCAAGGTGGATATATATTTACAGTAAATGCTGATGAAATTTATAAACGTGGAATATATGGATATATATTTGATTTCTTTATAAGTAATAAAGCTGAATGGACAAGCAATTTTATACCCCCAACTCAACCATTTGTAGATGGTGATCATATCTATTTGGATACTGAGAAAAATATTTGGGGGTGTAAATTATGAAATTGGTAGGCATTACCCAAAACTTAGTAAATATGAATTTTGGATCTAATTGGTTAATCACATCAGATAAACCAATTAATCAAAATTCATATTACTTTGAAGTTGAATTTGATAAATCTGTACCAATATCCTTTTCTACTGGTTTCATTGGTTATGTATATAAATTTCCAACTGGATTTGAATATATTGATGATAATTATTTTAATCTTAGAAAATTATATTGCTCATCTTTTGTTGCTGTAGCTCAAACATATGAAAATGATTTTTATTTAGAATATATTAATAATAGAGTTATTGAAATTGCCAATAATTCTACAAATACAACTCCTGACTTGTTTATAAATTCAAGAGTAGGATTTGGTATTAAATTAAAATCAGACAAAACAGTTAATTTTGATATATATTTAAATGGAAAGTTAAAGGATCAATTAATTAAAGAAAATTTTGAAGATTTTGATTTTCGTAATTTATATATTGCTACTTTTAATCAATGGAATCATAATAATCAAAGTGCACAATATTATTTTGAAAAAGATTTAAAATACCAAAATATTGCTTCAAAATATTTAAATAATGTTGTTCTCTTCGAATCGGGGGGGGGGTGTATAAAGTGAGTGACAATAATTTTCAGAAATTATCTGATCATAAATGGGATGAGATTAGTAAAGATGAAAAATTAAGTTTATTAGAACAGACTAAAGGATTAGTTCCAAGTATTGATCAGTTAAAAACTCTTGAACAACCTATAAGAGTTATAACTAAAACTGAATCTTAAAAACAAAATAATAAAATAATTTTATAATAAGAAAGGATATGATATAATGAGTATTTTTAGTACTGCAATTAAAACTCTTTCTGATATCGCAATCCAAGAATCTAGTGTTGAACTTCCTACAGAAACTAAGACTAGTTTAGTAGAAGAAGTACAAGAAATGTTGGATGATATTCCATCTCTTAATGAGAGTGAAATGGTATTTGATGTCAGAATGGTTCCTGTAGTTGCAAATTCTAGATTTAATAAGTATCTTATTGAGATGGAAGATATTTCTAGATATATGATTACCAATAAGATTTCTTCTCTTAAAGAAGCTATTGGTGATATTTTAGAATGTAATGGTCTAGAGGGTGAATTTAATCATGTTGCATTAGTAATTGATGAATCCTCTATTCTTAGTGAAATGGAAGACTTAGGTATTTGCTGTTGTGATGATAAGAAGTATCCTGTCAATACTGATTTTAGTAAAGTTGGTAAGACAAGTTTTGGTGCTCAAGATAATATGAAGTATATTCGTCGTCTTGCTAATTCAAAACAGCTCTTAGATACTTTATATAATAATTATGGTATTCCTTTTATTAAGAAGAATTATAACCAGGTTGGCCTTCTTAAAGAAGAAGCACAATATGCTGAAGATGTAGAATTACAGAAGAAGGATAAGGAAAAGGTTCTTCATGAGAAAGATGTTAAAGATGAACCATATGTTGAAACATCTTTGTCAGATGGTATGAATTCATCTGCTTCTAGTCCAGCTTCAACCTCTAATCCTACTGCTACAAGAGTAGGTCCTAATTCTCCATCTTCTAAGGTAATTCCAAAGCCTAATGCTACAACTCCTCCAAATAAGCCAATAACTGAATCTGATGAGAAAGATTTGCAATATTTGAGAGATGTAGCAGCAGGTAAGTATGATGAATTCTGATTGGGGGTTTGACTATGTATTTTGTATTTGATGAGGAGAATGAATTCCATCAAAGATTAAATCCCGTAGCAATGGCTAAACGTCAAATTCCTAATGGATATAAAAATACTACTAAATCTCTTATTAAAGGAATCAAACCTCTTAAGAAAACTCAAAATATATCTGAGTCAGAAGATTACTTCGATGATGATTACTTTCTTTTTGATGAAGATGCTCACCCACGTTCTACTAGATCATCGTTATATAATCCAAAAGGTTTTGGAAAAGTAAAATTTGCTCGTGCTGATTTAACTAATATGAATTTTAAAGATTATAAAAAAAATTCAAAAAGATAATAGTACTCCAAGACAATATCGAGAATTTTTAAGAACTAATGAAAAAGGTGCTAAATCTATGCGGCAAATACATGGTCAATCTGATGATCAGAATCTTACCAAGCATAAAATTTCTAAAAGTTTTAAAAAGCACCTATTAAGAAATGATGATCAGAATCAAAGTAAGAAAAAAGAATTCTTAGAAAATATAAAGAAAAACAGACAATTTAATCAACAGAATACTGGTGGTAATCATCCCAATTATAAAAAAGAATATCAAAATGGTATGATGAATAGTATAAAAATGTTTGGAGCTGCATACAACCCTATGAATAGGAATGTTTTGATCAACAAATCAGTAGCTATTTACAAAGATCCTATTCTACGCCGTGCTAATACTTCACATGAATTGACGCATAAAAATCAATTTGATTATGCACGTTCTAAAGAAGGTAAACAAGGTGAAAGACGATTGGCTAAAAATAATAGTGATGCACTTCAATTAGGAGTATCTAATGATGATTATAAAGATTTTTTGGGACTAAAATTAAAAAAGAAAATAATGACAAATTATGTTCATAATCCATTAGAAAGACAAGCATTTGAAGTTGGGGCGAATACTAATCATCCAAATGATCGTCTTCATGATAAAAGTAAATTTGATCCGAAATATACAAAACTTGCTTTAAATCGAAAGAAACTTTTTAGTGCTGTTAAAAGAGGCAAATATGCTTTAGATCAAAATACAGTGGCCAAGCAATTTAAATTAGATCGTGGTCATGATGAAAATGAATTATATACACCTCGTTTTCCTAAAAAGTAAGGCTTTATACTAGATAATATACATTATTTATTTTTAGTTTTATATTACATTATAATAAAGATTTTAAATATATTTTTGTATATTAAAATAAATTTTATAAAGAAGGAGGAATAAAGATATGCTTTTTAAGCAATCTGAACTAACTGGTTCTTGTTTAGATGAAGCAATTCAATTAATCGATAATTCTTCTTTTCTATCTGAATCAGAAAGTTTCTACCATCCATCTATGGTTTCTATCAGAGAAAATTCAAGATTAGGACTTAATTTGATTAAAATGGAAGATCTAGTTGAATATTCTTTGTCTAATGGAATCTGTGATGCTGAAGAAGCAGTCAGATCTGTTTGCGAAGAAAATAGCATTGATCTGAATACTATTGGATTTTCTGTTAATGAAACATCTATTATTGCAGATCCTGAAATGGCTGACACTGTTCGTTTCTTTAAAGAAAACGGAATAGATGTTTATGTAAATCAGATTTCTAGTTTAGATCCTGTATATCAATTATCTAGTTCTATTGTTGAAGCTATGATTAATAATGCAGGAACTAATAATGAAGAATATTTTGATCATTTATTTGAATCATTTATTCTTGATGAATCATATGATGAAATTCTTTCTGAGTCTGAAATTATTGATAATATCAAATCTAAGGCTGAAGGAATTAAAAATTCTGTTACTCAAGCTGCTACAGATGCAAAGAATTATGGTGCTAAGAAGTTAGCATCTCTTCAAAGTATTTATAGACAGTTAAAGGGTAAATTAAGTAGTGCCTATGGCAGTGCCAAGCAAACTATCCGTGCTCAAATGGATAAAGTTTCTCAAGGCATCGACTACTTAAAGAATAAGATTAGTAGTGAAAAAGATAAAAAATAATATCTTTTTTAATATAATTAATTATATTAAAATATATAATAATGGAGGTAAATAATATGTTATTTAGACAATCCGATCTTGCTCTTGATCCAATTCAGGAAGCAAATGCGATTCTCAATGAAGCTGAATATCTTGCCGAGTCTGAGTCCACTACTTCTGCTATGGCTATTCCTGTAGTAGAAAATGCTCGTATCGGTGCTTGTGTTGTTAAGTTTGATGATCTTTCCCGTCTGGCTGAGGATCATGGTATGACCTTTGATGAGGCAATGTTTACTATCGCTGAGTCTAATGGTGTTGATCCAGAACATCTTGCTGTAGCAGTTAGAGAGACTACTATTATGGCTCATCCTGGTATTGTTAATGAGCTGTGCAATGTAGTAGTTACTCCTCTTCCAGAGACCGATACTATGTATCAATTCACCGAAGCATGTGTAGATGCATTTGTTGAATCTGGTGATGAATTCTATATGAATCTATTACTTGATGAAGCTGTATCTGGTAACAAGAAGGATGATAAAAAGAAGGAAGGTCCAAAACCAGGTGAACGCGGTGGCGATACTAAGTACAATAACGATGGTACTGGTTTTAGAATAGATAAGAATGGTAATAGAACTGATTATGTTACTCTTGGCGGTCGTTTTAATGTAGCTCATCAAAAGGCTCAATTAGATAGAGAAATTGCTAAGGGTGAAATGCAGAATGCTACTGGTATTAAAAAGTTATTAAAAGCAGTTAAGTATTATGGTTGGAATACACCAAAGGAACGTATTTTAGCTGCTATTAATGCACTTCAGAAGAAGTATCAGGAAATGGTTAGAGATATTCCAGAAGATAAGGATAAGAGAAGCTTCTGGCAAAGCATTCTTAAAACTATAGATAAGTATATCTCCAAACTAACTCATCTATTCAAGAAGAAGGTTAGTGATGATGGTAAAGGAAAGGATCCAATAGCAAATTATAAGAGTGATAAACATGATGCTGACGAACTCAGACGTATGAAAGAGTTTAGAACCAATTATTTTGGAAAACAAGATGAAAAGAAGATATTAAAAGCCAGAGCAACTATGTAATTTTTAATAAATTTTATTCCCCTAGTGAGAAATCACTAGGGGAATTTCTATAAATTCTAAAAGAAAGGATTTATATTATGGGATATTATAATACTAATTCTCAAGAAGATCATGTTTCAGATCAATTTATTACAACTTTAAAATATTCATCTGAATACTGTGAATTAAACAAAAAGATACCTGAAGTTTTTGAAGCTGCAAAATCTGATAAACCTATAATTCTAACTCCAGATAATAAAAAAGAATTAAGAAAATTTGCTGAAGTAGCAGCTTTATCTCTATTAGTAAATTTTGTAACTTCTGCTTTTGTTGGTATATTAACCAAAAAATTAAGAAGCAAATTAGAAAAGAAAGTTAAAAATAGAAGATTGTGTAGGTATTTAGATTGGCAAGTTTCTCAAATATTAGAGCAGCATCCAGATTATATACCTTGCAGTATGTACGAATTTAAACAAACATATGGTTATGAAAGAATGGCTTCACAGTTTAAAGATAAATCTAAAATTGAAGTTTTGAAACAAATAGGAAAGGTTTCTTTAAACTTATTATTTGATAAAAAGATAGGACCAGAGATAATCAAATTCTTACTTACTCTGAATATACTTCCTATTCCGAAAATATTACTTCAAGCATCTTCAGGAATAATAATGAACCTATTTGTACCAGTTATTAAGACTGTTCTTAATGGAGTTGGTATTTCTTGGAATTCAGGAACTCTTGGAAATAAATTATTTAGTTTTAAATATTATGTATTCGAAGCTGGATTAGAATTAGCTCCAGTTGGATTAAGAATTGTTAATATAAAAGTTTATTTCTTTAAAGGAGTAGAAAAAACTCTTATTTCTGTACCAATACCAAATCCTCCTGATAGTGTCTATACTATTCCTAAGAAAGATATTAGAGAAAATATAAGAAGATTCTCTTTAATGAATTCTAAAGAAAGACATGATGAATTTAAACGCTTACTCAAATCTGAAGGTGAATAAAATGGATTTTTATAATCAATTCTATGATTTAGACTTATTTGAGGATGTTCAAATTAATTGGTATCTTAAATGGAAAGATAGAATTATAAGTTCTTTAAAAACCAATACAGATAATTTCTTAAAATATACTAATCAACAGATTAAAGAGAATGGGTCTTTCTTAGAGCAGAATAGAGAAGTTATTTTAAATAATAGAAAGTATCCTGCAAATTTTAAGAATCCAATAAAGAATGCTCCTAACTATCAAGAAGCAATAAGAAGATTATCTAGACCAGTATCTAACTCTTTAGCTGGATTAAATCTTAATAAAATAGAGATACAAGATAATCAAGTGTCTACAAATGATACTACAAATAATAAGAATAATACAGTAGTAGAATCTAATGTATGGTTTAGAAAATTAGTAATACCAATTTATGATGGTAAGAATAGCTTTATAAATACTGCTAAAGCATATTTTTATGGATCAGAAAAAAGGTATAATCTAAATATACAAGAGATTCAACGTATCTTATCTATTGGATTTAAGTTTTGCTATAATTATAATAGAACCTCCAAATCTATAAATACAGATTTGATGAATCTTATCTCCTTTATTAATAGAAATCCAGTCAGTGGGATACAACAAAACCCAACTACTGTATCTGATCTTCAAGCAATAAAGAATAATCAATATAATAATTCTCTTAAAGCATCAACTAATCCAAATAGAAATGTTATTCATGCAGATACTGACTATTCATATTTCATGAGTAATTATTTTGGAGATATATTGAATGAAGATCAAATAGAAAAAATAAAGATTCAAAATCAAATAAAAGATACAAAAGATATCAATAAAGAAAAAGATGATAATAATCAATTAAATAATAAACCAAAAGTTGATAATACTAATACAAATCAAATAGCATCCAAAAGAAAACAAATTGCTTGTGATATTCTGCAAGATGCTTATAATGCTAAAATTACAGCAATGGGTTTGATATATAGAGATTTTATTAATATTATGAAAAACCATGTTTCTAATTATAAATAACTATTTATCCCACTAGGTCATAATAGACCTAGTGGGTATAATTGTGTAAAACTTAAATATTTCAATTATATATTATAATAGTAAATAAGTAATATTATATTACTTATAAGATGTTTAGTTCTATTTAAAGAAAGGATGTTTATTATGTTAAAAGAAGAAAAAATCGCAGAGTTGGCTAACTTTTTCATGGATAATGGTTGGTTAGAAACAGCCAAAGGTGTGGTTGCTTTATTTGATCATTCTGATCTTGTTTCTGAAAAGGAATTAGACAGAGCCTACCAGAAAATGCTGGAGGCAAAGAAAGAAATTAAGAAGGCAGAAGAAGAATATTTTGCTTCTATTGCCTAATTCTTGATTTAAATAAGACTGAAGAAATTCGGTCTTATTTTTTATTTATAATTCGTAGTATAATAGTAAAATATCCTTTCCATATGTAAAACTACACTATTTCAGTTATATATTATAATAGTGAATAAGCATATTTATGTATATAAAGAAAGGATGTTTTAATTATGCTGTGTTTTGAAGACTTGAATAAATTTTATGGAGACTATCCAAAATTCCAGGAGAAGGATCTACAAGAATTTCTAGACTCAGATGATTTATATTGGTTCATCGTTTATATAAGGGATGAATTTTTGTATGTTACTGAATCTGGATTTTGTGAAGCCTATTATTCCAGACCTTATCTGCCTAGAATGCATTGGAAAAATGTAATCTCTCTTATGAGTAGATTGACAACTTTTAAGTTGTTCTCTACTGATGAGTTTACTGGTGAGAAGCAGTATGTAAATACTAAACTTGCTAAGTAAACTTTAAGCCCTCTTAAGAGGGCTTATTTTTTTTTTTTTTTTTTTTGATTAATTAGCTTATTAAACAAGTTTATAATAGAATAGTTTAGAAATAAGTAAAGGAGAATAATTATGAAAACATATAATTGTCCTTATTGTAAAGGAGTTAAATTAACTAGAGATAAACTTGTAAAGCATATTGATAGAAAACATGATGATGAATTACCAGATGGATTTACTGCATATAGATTAGTATATGATATTGTTAATAATCATCCAGATCATATTGGTCATTGTACAATATGCAATAATCCTACTAAATGGAATGAGAAAAGACAGAAATATGAAAGATTATGTGGTAATCCAAAATGTTATGATGAAGTAAAGAAAATATATCAAAAGAGAATGATTAAAGTATATAATAAAACTTCATTAATGGATGATCCAGAACATCTAGAGAAAATGCTTGCTGGAAGAAAAATATCTGGAAAGTATAAATGGTCAGATCGTAGTAGAGAATTTACATATACTGGTACTTATGAAAAGAATTTTTTAGAGTTCTTAGATAAAACTATGGAATTTGATTCTAAAGATATTATATGCCCAGGACCAGTACTAGAATACAACTTTAGAGGTAAGAAGCTCAAATGGATCACAGATTTTTATCTTCCAATTTATAATCTTATTATAGAGGTTAAATTTGGAGTAGGAGTAGGTTCTTATAAACCAAATCCAAATAATCGTTCTATGCCAGAATATAATGCTAAAACTATAGCAAAAGAAGTCATGATTACTAATATGGGTAAATATAATTATCTTAGATTAACTAATAATGATTTTGCTGAATTCATGTCTTTATTAGCAGAATTAAAAATGAATATGAAAGATAACAAAGAAGAACTTCTTTATCGTATTCATGAATCTTTTTGTGTAGAGACTTTTGATAGAGATAATGCTAAAGATATTTATTATAAAGAAATTCAAGAGTTTGAAGAACATGAAGAAAAAATAAGAAATACAATACGTCAAGATATAATGCCTAATACTCCTTCAATTATAGATTTTAATCCTACAAATTATTTTATAATAGAAAGAGATGATTTTGCAGAAGATCTTCAAGATAAAATGTTGTATATAATATATGAAATAAAACCAAACTTTTGGATGTCTAATTTAGACTTTTTAGAAAAGATTCATAGAATATATGATAAATTAAGAGAAAGATTAAAGAAAATAAGTAATGATAAATTTATCTTAGGTGCTAAACGAAGAGAAACTTTTGATAATACAGATAAAGGATTGCAAATATTTATTATGAAGAATGAACCAAATGAAAATTAATATTATAACCTTTGTGTTTTATTGGAGACAATAATGTAAATAAATATTACATTATTTATTAATTTAAAATAGAAAGGTATGATGAAATATGGCTAATGCTAAATGGGTACGTATTAGCGCACCAGCAGGTGTAACTTGTAACTATATGGCTGTTACTGGTAATCTTAATGCTACTATAGTTTCTTTTGATATAATTAAAAGACTTATTGATAGAGGTGCTTTAGTGGAAGAATTAAAGACTGATGGTACTTTTATTACTTTAAATGAAAAGAATTACAATACTGCTAATGCTGGTGCTAAAGCTGTAGATGCAAGTGCTCAATTTACTGCTGATATTGAGAAAGAGCATAATGATGCTTTCCAAGCAAAATATGATGCTCGAATAGAAACGATTAAAAAAGAAATTTTTGGAAAATAACTATTTATCCCACTAGGTCTATTATGACCTAGTGGGTATTCCTTTCTATTTATAAATCAATATTCAGTTATATACTATAGTAGTGAATAAGTAATATTATATTTATTCTAAGTCATTATTTCTATTTAAAGAAAGGATGTATGTTATTATGATGACTATGGAAGAAAAGGATTTTAAAGAATTAAAAGAAATCTTTAGTAAGTCTACTAATGATTTAGGAGATGCAGGAAAAGTAGTCAAAATCATAATCAAATATGATATTGCTAATGGGTTGCCTAATGGACCTTATTATGTTAATGGAGTAGAGGTGACAATGAATAACATTGATAGTTTTGCTTATCCACAATTGGCTCAAGCTAATTTCGATCATATTGATATGTGGCCAGATCTCAAATCCTAATATAGTTAATAATCTAACGAAATTAATAATACTGAGTTTTCTCAGTATTATTTTTTTTTGTTTAAATTAGGGTATTAAACAAGTTTATAATAAAGGGAGGTATTGAAATGCAAAATTGGAAATTTAAAATTTCTGGGCAATTATTAGTTCCAGGTATGGAAAATACAGTTTTAAATATATATCCTGAAAACTTTAAAACCTTTAATCGTATTTCAGATTATATAAATAAAAACGAACCAATGATTTTAGTTCATTTAACATTAGATAAGAACTTGTTTGATATAATGGTTCAAAATGCAAAAGTAGAAACTTTATATCTTAAAGTAGAGAAATTTAATCAAGAAGATGATATGGAAATCCCAGCAACAGAAGTATATTTAGAAGATGAATTCTCAATTATCTTATCTAATGATATTAATTATAATAAAGAATTAGATTATATGGACGTTAAGGATAATTCATTAACTCCTGATGATGTAAAAAAAGATGTATATCGAGATGTAGTTATTGGATTAATGAGCAAGAAATCAATAGATGCTAATAAAGTATTAGCAAATAATATTTCTTATGAATCCTCTATTCAAGATATTGCTTGTTCATATCTTGCTAATCTTCATCTTCTTATTGAACCATTTGACCATAATATCACAAAAGAACAATTAATAATCCCTCCTAAGAGTACATTAACTCAAGTTATAGAATATTTAAATTCTGTAAATGTATTTTATAACACCCAGTATTTATTTTTTATCGATGAACCAAATTGTACATATCTTATTTCAAGATCTGGCAAAGGAATCCAGAAAAAGGACGAAAAATTTAAAGATGTATATATAAATATTCATAAAACAACTGATGATGATATGGTTATACAAGGTATGTATGAAGATAATGAAAAAGGTCAATATCGAGTAGATGTGCCTGTTGTTAGTACCAAATATACAGTAGATCATGATGCGGCTAAATTATATGATAAATTTGAAGCAATAGTAAATCCTAGTAAAGAAGAAGGAATACATTTAAATTCTGATATATTAAAAATAGAAGAATCTATAAATAAGATTATCGGAACCTTTAGAGAACACGTTCAAAATTTTACAAGATCAGTTTCTGATATTGGAAATAGAATTGAGGGGTTTAAAGATACCTTCAAAACTCAAGTTTATGATAATATAGAACCAACTTCACAAAGATTAAATAATATAGCAAATGTAGCTATTAAGAGTCAATTAGGTTCAATACCATCATCAGTATCTGTAACTCAAGGAGATGCAACTATACCAGTATCTCTTATTGCTAGTGGATTTGCAAATAGTGCATTCTCTGCAATAACAAATAGCTTTACTAATCTAACTTCTAACTTAACTACAACAAAAAAGACTTGTAGTAATTTTGATTCTGTATCACAAAAAAATATGAATGATTATTATAAAGCAGATTATTTGGATAATTATTTAGGATCTATAACATTTATAAATGCTCAAGATGTTATCAAACAGACAAATGGAATCATATCTGCATTAAATTCTAGTTCCCAAAAAACAATTTCATTTAATACAGATAGTATTACTAATCAAATCCCTAAGATAGATAATATTGCTAATCAAGCTAGCAATATAACTTCTACCTTAAATAATGTAGCTACTACAATACAAACTATTCAAGCTGGAAGTTATTATGGATTAGTTGCTTCACAGCATTCTGGCATTAATGATACTTTTAGTATGATTAAATCCAATATTAGTAAAATGAATAATATGACTAATCAGATTAAAGGATTTTGTGATAATTTAAAATCTCTCATTCAAACTTCTACTGATACTATTAATACTTTATCTAAATTTGCTAATAATATAAAAGCATTTCCACAAGCTTTAAATCAAATAGTAGAAACTGATATTAAATCTAAATTCTGTGGGCCAGTAGTTGATTTTAATTTTAAAAATATAGAATCTCTAGGTACTTCTGCTGTACAAGCATTTAATGATATTAATAGAGTTTTGAATTCTGGAGTAATGTCATTTGGAGCACTAGAATCTGTAACTAATAATTTAGATAAAATCTCTAGTATTGCTGGTATAGGTAAATTAGGAATATCTAGTTTTGAAACTAATTTACAAATTGGTGGTTGTTTTGGTAATGGTAAAATTGGTAGTATTATTATTAAAACAAAGAATGATAATCCTAATCAGATAAAGAATATAAAATCAGAAGTAGAGACTATGATTAATCAATTATCTATTTCTAAATCTGGATTAGACCCTTCTGTATTTACACCAAATAAGAGATTTATTATTAAGAATTATGATGCCCATTCAAATAAAGATGGTTTATTTGTTCTTAATAAGAAAACGGAAGTATATAAAAGAGAAGATGAGAATTTTACTTGTACTACTATATTAGATTTTGCTAAATTAGTTGAACAACCAGATTCTGATAAAGTAACTGATAATCAAGTAAATAATAGCAGTACTCAAACTAAAGACTGGTATAAACAAAAAGATGGCAATATTATAAATAGAAACCAAACAGTAAATATAGATAAGTCTGGTAATGGTGTTTTAATAGATAAGAATAAAATACCTATGATGAATTCCACCAGAACTAACTCTTCTATAATGAACTTTTCTGATACTATGAAATAAAAAAATGATTCCCAATACTCATTACGAGTATTGGGAAAGTTTTTATAATTTATCTAACAACATTGGATTATCTTTAAAATATTGATCATTGAGATGAACTAACTCATCAAAATTCTTTGTTTGATTTAGATAAGATTCTTCTTTAGATTCTGGTAATAATCTATATTCTTCTAATTGATAATTGAGATCAATACATTTATATCTTTCTTCTATTTCTTCTAATGTAATATTTGTTTTTGGATAGTTATTTATAATATGATTATAAATAGATTTAGGATTTATTACATTATAAGATTTCTCTATATCTAATAGAATCTTTAGAGATACTTTATAATTAAATATAGAAGGAATATCCCTTTTTGGTATTCCAGTTAATACCATATATCCAGTCATCCACTCAGCTCTTTTAGGAATAGATATATCATATTGATTTTTAGTTTCTTTGATAAAATACTCTAAACAGTCTAAATTGTTTGTACTAAAAGATAAATCTGTATTATTCTTATCTTTTTTCTTATAAAATAATACACATTTAGGGTAGGTAGCTGGAATCTGGAACGCATATTGTGAAGAAGATACGAATATATTAGGGAAGACTATACCTCTACTCTCAAGTGTTGTCATGATATCATATGCCATAACTGAGGTCTCTACAGTTCCTATTTTAAAGAAAATATCTGGCAGATATGGAACAATAGTACCTAATAATCCTAAATTTTGATTTACAGCATTGAATATCTGAATATTATTCATCATCCTTTCTGTATATTTACGATTATATTGTGGAACATGTTTTGTATTAGTTATACTCATTGTAGGAGAATATAAAAGAAATATATTTGGATATACTCCTAATTTTTTAAAATAGTTTCTATAATGGATTGCCATATTTACTATACAACTAGTTATGTTTAGCAAATCTGTTACATTATAGCATCTATATAGAGGCATTAAGAAGGAGTAAATATCTATAAACACATTAATTATTTTTACATTACACCCATTGAATTCTTTCCTAACTAGATTATTTAATTGCTCATATTTAATGAATTGATTATATAACACAGCTTGAATTGGAATAGCTTCATTTTTAGTGAAGTGTCGGTCTTGCATAATATTATCCCCTTACATTATCTCAGGATCGGTTGATGCTTCATTAGTTCTATTAGACTTCATATATGAGTGATTGATAACTGTATATTGATCATTGAATAATTGATGACTAATACATTCATCGCACATTCTAGAGAAAATAATCTTAGATGGATGATTTTGTTGTTTTCCACAATGAATACAAGTAAAAGGTAAAACTTCAGCTTGTTGCATTCTAGCTATACAACTAGGACAAAATGGAACTCTCATTTCTCTAGGATCTACACAGAATACCTTTTTACAAATCAAGCACTCAGTCCAGAACTTCTTAGTTAATACTGGAGTTTCTTCTGAATCAAATAAACAATTCTCTGCCATACATAATCCATTGATATCAATATATTTACATTTTTCTTTTTGATATTTACATGGTTCAAATTGCATCATAATACGATCAGGATTATCTCCAGTAATTTCTGATGTATTTTTAAAAGTATATGGAGATCCACTTCCTGGATTTTTTTCTTCTTGCAAAACAGATTCATTATTTTTTGATTTGATACTTCCATCATCATTTAATGAACCATTATTTGTATATCTTATCCCCATAATATATCACTCCTAATATTAATCATCAACTATAATATTTTCAGGATCAAAATAATCATCTTCAGATATACTTACTTCTTCATTTTTTACTTCTTCGATCTTCTTCTTTCCTAATAACTTAACGAGTTCCTCATCGAAGTCTTCTCTATCTTTAATATTCTTAAGAATATTTCCAGTATGACCAAAACCTAATTTACTCATAGTATCTACAAGATTATGTGGACCATCTTCTGTTAAGAAAGATACACCCTTCATTGGTTTATCTCCTTTTTCATCAATAATCCATTTTCTTAATTCTAAATGAGATTGTCTACCATTCCATGCTACTTCTCTAAGCATAATAGTACTATTAGCTCTCTCATCAATTAGTTCATTAATCCCATCAGGATTAATTTCAAATGAAATTAATCCATCTTTTTTAAAAGCCATGACTTAATTCTCCCCTTTATAAAAAAATAAATTGTGTAGAGGAATTAACCCCTACACAATTTAAGTTTAGTTTAATGATATATCAGCAGCAAAATATTAAAATTAGTTTACAGTAACAATACCCATATTGTTAGCAGAACCGAAACCATACATCTTTGCAATTCTTGCAATATCTTCCTTGCCAGCTCTAATGATAAATACTTGCCAATTGTTACTCAGGCTTACACCATTCATAGTCTGAGCATTATTGATTGGGTTACCAGCAAAGATGCTATAAGCAAATTCATTACCATAGATCTTCTTAACGAACTTAAGAATATCAATCTGAACTCCAAAGATAAACTGAGGAGTACCATTGAAATTACTAGTAATAGAATTCTCACTAGTAATAGCATTCCAATTGATATTACCACGATTATCTCTTGGGGAGAACTCAGAAAGAATATCCTTACCATCATCAGTCAGCTTGAACATCTTTGGCTTAACTCCAATCTGATTCTGGAAGTTATAAGCTTTCATACGCTCAATAACAGACTTAGGATTCTTAGGGTCATTAATAGGCATAATTACCTTAAAGGTACCCTCTGGGAAATCCTTAGTATTATGAGTAAAGAAGATTGTGGTCTTAATACCTCTGAACTGATCAACCTCAACTTTAGACCCATAATACTGTGGGCAGCTCTTGCTGAATGTGGAATTGATTAACTGAGCTAAAGTGTCTGTATCAACATACACTGTCTCAATCAACTTTGGAAACAGATTCTTCTCAATCTTAAGACGAGCTGGAGTCTTTTCCTTCTTCTCATTTGTGTTACCTGCATTGTTAGTGTTCTTTGTGAATACTTCTGACATGTCAAATTCCTCCTATTAAATAAAAGTGAGAGTTTAATTTTGTAGTTGTCGACGTACTACACTCTCTAAAATATATAATAAAGATTTCTCTTTATTAACGATAATAATTCTACTACTTTCTGGATAAGAATGTTTTTAATTCATTCTTAGAAAGAGCAGATCCACTTGATAATGCTTGATTAAGTATAGGTTTATACTGATATAATACTATATGTATATCATTATTCTTTAACTTAATCAATACTATTTTGTCTTTAGGATTATTAATTCTTAACATATTTAGACTAGTTTTATCTGAATATTTCGTCATCTTTAAACTTGCTAAATTAATTTGTAATTGAGAATTAATTTGATAATTGTCATACTTACCATGATTATATGAATCCAGAAGACTAACAGTATTCTTTTCAATCCTGTCTAATTCAAATAAATTTTGTTTATTTGAAAGTTTCAAAGATATCAAAATATTAATAATCGAATAATTATCAATATCAAAATATCTCTCTGGGATTATATTCAAAATATGACAAACCTCTATAGATTTTGAATAGTTCTTAAATAAAAACTTAACGAATCTATATAATAGTTTACCAGAAAACTTTATCCTATAATCATAAATTGCATCTACAGTTTCTATGGTATTTTTAATAATACTTAACCATCTCTTTCTCGGAATAAAGTGAAAGAAATCTTTAAAAGTATCTTCTTTATATCCATATACCACAAACCTCCTTTCGTTATAAAATTTTGATGAATTTGGTATTTGAATTTTTATCACATGCTCATCATCTAATAATTGAATCACCGTCCTTTTAGCCATATAATGAGCACTTAAATTATTATCTAAATAATACTCTAAATATGATTTTAGAATATCTAGATATTCATAATAAATAACTCCATTTTCATTCTCATCTTTAAAACTATTTATTGTAATTATTAAAGACTTTCTGAAATCTATATTAGTCAATATTCTAATACAAAAGACTAATTCTGGTGTTATCATTGTATAGTATTTGAAAAGGATATCTTTACTAATCTTTTCTTTATTAGTAGTTAAGATAAATTCATCATACTCTTTTAATATTCTAATATCTTTAGGAAAAACATACTGTTCGCTTTTGGTATCCCAGTAAAATTTCTTTCCTATTAGACTCATTGTATTTCATTCCTTTCATTTAAATATAAAAAGAAATTCTCCATTGGAAAAATCCAATGGAGAAATATATATTTCCTTCCCTTTCCTTACTATAGATATAGTATATATATAAAATATTGTTTAACCATAAAGTTCTTCATAATAAATTCTATCTAAACAATCAATATGATTATCTAACTCAGAATTCTCATTCAATACACTATTAAATTCTTTCAAAGAACAATATCCTTCTAAGAAAGGATCTAAATTAGGATCTATATTCAGATTAAGCATAGATTCAAGTTTATTGAAAATAAATTCATTATCAAATTCATTCTTATTCCCTTTAAATAGTATATAGATATATATAGGATTTGGTAATATATTACTATTAAGCATTCTTTCTAATTCTTCATTACTAGTAGTAGATTTAGCATTAAGAATAGTGGTATAAATAGATAATAGATTAATAATAAACAATTTATCATTTATAATCTTAAGTTCTTTATTTGGATATACCTTTTTCATCTTGGTTATAAAATTATTATTATTTATATACCAGATTATATTTTGATTCATTAAGTTCTTAATGAATTTATCATAATCCTCTTTAGATAAAGGAATGAAAAAAGCTTCGATATAAGCCCATTTATAATTCTTCTTAATATCAATAAGAGATTCATCACTATCTACTCCGATATATCCATCTCTGATACTGAATACTTGTTTAGATCCATTTCCAACAGAAAGATATATATTTGGAACATTACTAAATTTTGGTTCTCCATGAATTATATAAGTTGTAATTCCTCTAAAGAATTTATTTGATCTTTTCTCTTCATAAGGAGTATTACTAAGATCAATAAAATTTATACCAACTAATACATCATTTGCAAATTGTTTATTAGCTCTTAATGCAGCTTTACTAATATTATCTGGATTAAAATCTAATACATCATTCCATCCTATAGTCTTTTGATTAGTAATATTATTTGGTGTAGCAAATCCTCTAGATCTGAAATCTAAATCATTAAACCAGTATAAATCAGATTTATCTTTAATAAGCTCTTTATCTATGATTTCTTTTGGAGTAAGAAAAGTATTTATATTTAATCCTAATGGATATTCTAATTCAGAATCTTCATTTAAAGAATTAATTAATTTTTCTCTAGTATATTCTACTATATTTTTAAATACAACAGTATCTTCATTTAGTTTATTAAGTTTATCAAAATAATAAATCTTCTTTAAATTATCAGAAGTATCTTCAATCAAATCCAATAATCTTAATGCTTCTTGTACAATTGATGAACGATCCATAATTTGATCATTTACAGGACGACGTAGTTTACCACGATAACTTTCTTCTTCTTTTTCTTTATCATCGTCATCATCTTTCTTTTTTCTATCTACTGTTGAATTATAATAATCATAAGTTCCTTCATGATAAAAATCTTCAGGTAGTTTTAAATCTTCCATTATAAATTATTCACTCCTTTCATTTCATATAGTAAAGAATCAAGAGTATTCATAGCTTCCATCATAATCTTATCAGGTTCTATAATTCCATCTTTAATATCAAAGTTTTCAAATGATATACCATCTGATCCATTATTAATAATCTTTGAAGCTTTGTTTAAATCAATCTTCTCTAAAGATGGATCATAATCAGATTGATCTTTTGTTATCAATTTATGATTAGTTATAGCTTCATATAGATAATTTTGATTATGAATAGGTCTTTGATCATAATCCATTTCAAGTTCTTTTAATACTTCATTTATCCGATCATTACAAGCCTCATCTGTGATAACATATGCAGAAATTTTAGAATTCTTATAATGATCTCCATTATTTGCTATATTTAATTTACCATTTTTATCTACAATAAGAGAATTACTATTTTTAGTAAGATTATCAGTTATAGAATAATTACCCCATCCTCCTGATATATCTTTATCATTAGAAAGGGAATTTACAATCATATTTTTTCCACTAGCAGAACCAACCATTGGATTAAATCCTGCAAGTCCCATGGCTTCATTCATAATACCAACCTCCTATTAAATTTCATATTATTCAAATGTGAAATTAATGAGTTGTAATAATTAATAGATTTCACAAATTGTTAATAAATGCAAATAATATATAATAATAGGAGGTGAGTAGAATGCCACTTACATTTGATGATCAAGCAAATATTACAGATTATTTAATGGGAGTTAATGATATCAATAGACCAAAGACAGTTGATATGAAGAATATCAAACCAGGAAAATTAAATTCTGCTGTTACAATGATCTGTAGAATGATTTTAATGAGAAAAGGTACAATTCCAGATATTCCAGATTTAGGAGTAGATATTACAGGAAGATATAGATTTGCATTTGAAGAAGAATTGATTGATTTAGAAAATGATATTCAAAATCAAATAAATACTTATCTTCCAGAATTCACACCAGTTACCGTAAGATGTGAATTAGTATTAGATAATGAAAAGCATAAGGTTCTTATTCACCTCATTATAAATGAAATAGAATATTTAATAGCTTATTCAGTAGATGATAATACTTTAGAAGGATTACAGACAAGGTAGGTTATGAAAATATGTCTCTTATTAAAATTAGATATAAAACTGGTCATGGAAGAAAAGAATACTATATATATGAAGAAAGATTTGATTCTTCTACTATGATTAGACTTGAAGATGATAATGATTTAAAGAAAAGTAAATGTAAAGAAAATATGAAAGAAATATTATCATCTAAATCAGCACCTGGATTAGTAAATTCTAACCAAACTCCATCAACAACTTATAATAATAAATTAGATTCTGGTGCAGTTGAGAATTTATTAGACGTTGGATTAGAGGGTGCTAAGAAAAGAGCTCTATATAGAAACAAATCTAGAGGTTCATCTTTCCACAAAGTTAAACATCCCATAGCTAAAAAGAATAGTTAAAATTTTAATATAAATTATAAAGGAGAAATAATCATGAGTGATGAAAAGCAATTATCCCTTTCTGATCTTGGTATTAAGAAGGAAGTTACACCCGCAGAGAAAGCAGAAATTGAGCATATTAATGATCCAAATGGTAATGAATTGACACAGATTACACCATCAAATGATGTAGAAAAGCATTTTACTGAAGATGATGAACCAAAGAAGCATGTTATTCCAAGACCAGATAAGAATCAAAGAGAGAATCCAAATAGTAAAATGACTATAATTCAGGATGTGAATTCTATTGCAAAGAATCCAATAAAGAAGGATAAAGATCCTATTAGAAAGACAATGGATACTCTATATGATCTTATGGATAAGGGTATTGAAAGAACTAAACAGGAACTTACAAAGCCAGGTGGAAGAATTGATCAGGCTAAGCAAGGTTATATTAAGCAAAAGTATGAGCAATTAATGGAAAGAGCTAAGAAGAATAAGAATCTAGAGAATAAGATTAAGGCTTTAAATGATATTATTGATACTGATGCTAGATTCGATGATATCTCTGATTATGAGCGTCATGGATATATCTTATTTAAGATTGCTCGTGATGAGCAAACTGGTGTTAATGATGATTATTTTGGTATCTCAGCTGATGCTCCTCAACGTCGTTTCCGTAATTCTCATGATGCTGCTGAAGAGATTGGAAAGATTGATGAAGATCCAATGGATGATATTTATGATGATTCTAAGACAACTGTTTTGTCTAATGATCAACCTGTTATTCCATTTAAGGATGAAAAGCATATTGAGGAAGAGAAGGATACTTCTCTTGATTTAGAAGAAGACTTTACTTCTGATTCCAATCTATTAAATGAAGAACCAGAAGAGACAATCAGTAATGAAGAGATTGAATTAGAGACTCCAGATGAAGATGACGAATCTGATGATGATCTTATGATTTCTGATGAGCAACAGAAGAAGATTTTAATGAGTTATAAGCATCAGTTAGAGGAATCTCTAAGTCTAAACAAGACAAATGATATTGAAGGATTCTCTATTTCCGATAGACCAATTAAATTAAACAATGCTTTATCTGGTAATAGTGTTAGGCAAACAACAGTATGGGGATTACAATTCTCTGGTAATGCTATTGAAATGACTCCTTTCTCTGGAGAGGAATTAATTATGCTGAATCCTCAGCAGACTGCATATAATACCGTAGCTGGTTTAAGGACTGTATTCTCTATTATTTGGAGACATATTGCAAATCCAAAGAAGCCTCCATTTGATCTTTGGTTAAAACAAATTTCTGATTATGATGTAGACTGTCTGTTATTTGCTGTTTATGTTGCAAACTTTAAAGATACTAATATCATTACTTATGAATGCCCAAGTAAGAAGTGTAAGAATGTATTCATAAAGAAATATGATGTAGAAGATATGCTTATCTATCCAAATGATAAGATCAAGAAGGAATTCCATAATATTCTTCGTAAAGATACAGAAGTAACTTCTCTTTATAGAACCAGACCTATTGCTATTAATAACCAATATGCTATTGGATTTGTAACTCAGTCTGTATATTCTAATCTATTTGAGCCAGCATCTTTGAGTGATGAATTCACTAAGAAGTATAGAGCTATTATTGATATTATGCCTAATATTGATACAGTTTATAAGATAGATACAGCTAGCAGAACTTTGGTTCCTATTTCTTTTGGTAAGTTTGATAATCTTGAGAAGTTTGTTATGCGTAAGGTTAAGGGACTTGTTCAGATCATGAAGCATTTTACTCCAGACGAAAGAGCTGTAGTAATTTCTGAAGCTGGTAAGATTTCTGCTACATTTAATAGCGAGAGAATTCAATATAGATTACCAGCAACAACTTGTCCAGTTTGTGGTGAGAAGATTGAAGAGCAAGTTGTTACCCCACTTGATTTACTTTTTATGCGTGCCCAATTACCAATCGTAGCAGCCTCTATTCAAGAGTAACTATGATTGTGGATAATAATAAAGGGCGTCTTACTTATGGTGAAGCTTTAAATTATGATATTGGATTTTTAAATTATCTTTGGTATAAAACTATCAAAGAGAATAAAGCACAAAAGAAAGATAAGAATGCAATAGCATTGAGCAAAGCAATAGAAGATGAGTTATAAGAAGTATAATAAAGGGGATTAAATGATATTATGAATTTACTAGACTTTAGAAATAGAATAATATCATCTGATCCAAATAAGATGGAAACTGATTCTTTCTTCTCAGAAGAAATAACTATATTTAATATTTTAAATGGATTTTTCAGAGATGAAAATATCTTATCTATTAATATAGATACTGATAAGAAAAATGTTTCTGTTGAAGTATTTTCAGAAGAGTTGGCTAAATATGCTGAAAATAGCTTAAATAATCAAATTGTTCCTGGAGCTTATTATCCTCTATATAGAATACATGTAGAGAATATTGGGAATAAATTAATTATTTATTTGAGTGATGATATTTAAATTTAATTATCCCAGTACCAATTAAGGTACTGGGATATATTTTGTAAAAATAAGGTATTTTAATTATATATTATAATAGTGAATAATAGATTGAAGAATATATTATTCATGAAATATATAATAGAAAGGAGGAGTTTAGAATGGATGATAGTGATATCATTATTGGTATTTGGGATTTATAATAATTAAATTCCAAATACCAATATAATTAGAAGAAAGAAAGATATTTTAATGTAATTTAAGTATCTTTCTTTTTTTTTTGTTTAAAGAGATAAATTACCATATTGGGACATTTAGCTAATATTCAATAAGGAGGTTATTTTTGTGGAAAAACGGTCAAAAAAAAAACATCTTAGCGTAGAACCTTTGGATGTAGAAAAATTCATTAAAATGAATGAATTACAACCTATTTCAAACCCAGTATTTTTTTCTAGAAGTGGTGTTCCAACTACTGATGGTTTATTATCTAATGAGATATTTGGTATAACTAAAGATGATAGAACTCAAATATTTGCATATATAAATCTTGCTGGAGAAACTTTTATGCATCCATTAGCATATAAAACTTGGTGTAGATTAGATAGTAATGTTAAAATATGTGCATATGAGATGGAAAATTTTTCTTTAGATGAAGAAACGGGCAAACTAGTAAAAGATCCAGAAGGAGAAACTGGAATTAAATTTCTAAAGAAAATAATTAAAAAGATAGATTTTCAAAAGACTAATTCTATGAAAAGAGAAGTTAAGATAGATTTCATACAAAAATATAGAGAAAAACTCTTTACTGAAAATCTAATAGTTATTCCAGCTGGATATCGTGACGTAAATACAGATACTGATAGTAGAATTGGAGTTGGAGAAATCAATAAACTGTATGATACAATCATAAGAGATACTAATGCATTAAGAGAATCTGAAGATTATGGACTATCATTGAATGGTTCATTAAGAGGAAGAATTCAAGATAATTTAGTTGCTATTTATGATTGGATAGTATTTGGTCGTTTTAATGGAGTAGATGCTCAAGCTTCAGGTCTTTCTCGTAAACTTGGTCTTATTCGTAGAGCAGGAATGAAGAAGTCATTTGACTGGGGTTCAAGACTTGTAATTTGTACTCAAAATCTTAGAGTAGAAGATCTTGATGATATAGAAGTAGATATAGATTCTATAGGTCTACCTCTAGCAGCTTTATGTGCTAATTTCTTTCCTTATCTTTTATATAATATTCGTCAATGGTTTGATAATCAATTTACCAATATGAAATATTCTCAAGCTGTAACAATGGATACGAATAAAAAAGATATCATTGATATTGAATTAGAAGATTGGAGATTAACCTTCTCTGATGAAAGAATTAAGAAAGAAATAGATAGATTTATGCATGGCTCATCTAATAGATTCATTCCTATAGAAGTTCCATTAAGCAAAGATTCTGAAAAGAGATTAAAAGGTAAAAAAGCTTATATTCTTTTCAAAGGAAATCAAATTACATCAAAAGATGCTATGGAAAAGTTACAAAAGGGAGAAGTAGTAAATGTGGAATCTTTTCCTTTAGAGACTAGACCTATGACTTGGTGTGATATTATTTATATGGCTTTAAAAGAAATAACTAAAGATAAGATGACTCTTATTACTCGTTTCCCAGTTGACTCTTATTGGAATCAGTTCCCAGCAAAGATCAAAGTATTATCAACTATTAAAACTGAACCTATAATTATTGACGGAACTTTTTATAAAGAATATCCTCAAATAAGATTAGAAGATATGAATAAAGATACCTCATCTAAATTTATTGATGTAGCACTACCAAACAATGTAAGATTAGATTCTATTGGTGGTGACTTCGATGGAGATACTGTAAGTTCTAAACCTCCTTTCTCTATAGAAGCTAGTGAAGAATTATATGATGTCGTAAATTCTAAAAAGCACTATATTTCATTAGATGGTATGAATGCAATGAATGTTTCTAAAGAAGGATTGCAATCACTCTATAATTTAACTTTAGTATTACCAGATGATGAAAAGTCAATGACTCAAAAGATTGATTTTGGATACTAATAATAGTCTTATCAAAAACATTTTGATAATAAGAAAATAAAATGGTAATATTAAGTGATAGGGGGTATAATTGATGGGAAAGATTTTTATTCCTATTGAAACAGTCAATCTTAGAAAAATGCATTTAAAACAACCTTTAAGCTCTAATTATAGTCATTATCCTTTATATCGTTCATATAAAGAAAGATATAATTATAAGAATATCAAAGAAGCAATATATGCTTGGGATAAATATTCTAATAGTGTAGGATCAAATTTAAAACAAATTTTACGACTTTTAAAACTCATTTCAGAAAATGATTCTAATCAAAATCATATTGATGAAATAACTTGTATTATTAGTAAAGATATAATTCCTTATCTAAAATCAAGTCTTTTCTTTAGAGAACTGATAATTAAAGTTAAGAATGAATTTGAATTAAATAATACAGTTCTTAGTGTTTTAGAAAAATTAGAGGTTGAATTACATAAGGTCAGTGATTGTGATAGGCTTCTTAATAATTATGATGTAACCACAAAAAGATTCAATCTAAATAAGATTATAGAAAAGAATATATTTTATGAAGATAAGATAGAAAATATAAGCCCAACGATTTGTATTCTTTGTCAGTTATTAGATACATTTGAAAGTCCAATGAAACAAAGTTTTTGTATAAATACAGAACTTATTTTATATGCTATTCAAAATTATACTACCATAGATGATCAAAGAGCTATTATTGAAAATATTATAGATTATTATCTTGGTATTTATCGTAGTATAAAACCTTTAGAAGACTTAATTTCTGATATTAAAAAGGGAGCAGATGCTTCTCCATTTATAGATTCTGAGATTGTTGATAGGCATTTAAATTATATTAAGAATGTTCAAAATAGTATTACCTTAGATGGATTAGATTCATTAGAAAGATCAATAGAAGAGTTAAAAAATAATGATATCATAGGTTATAATCTATTATCTCTTTATAATGATGAGTGTTCATTAGCTGAGAGTCATAAATACTTAAATGAAGGATTAGAATCATTAAATGAATTTGGAGATTTTATAGAAAAAGCTAAAGAGATTATTACCCAAGTAAAATTAGCTCCAGTAAAAACAGTAAATACTGTTAAAGAGGCAATAAGAGCATTAATAGTACCAACAAGATTACAAGATCTTAAAAAGGGAACTCATAATGCATTATCACTTATTTTTTATTCTGCTATTGTAGTACCTTTTATCCCAATAGGTGGTGTTCTTGGAGGTATTTTAGGATCTTTAGTATCTTTTACTATTTCAAAGCATATTAATAAAGAATATCTAAAGGATGCTATCCAAGAATGGCAAGCACATAAAAATACTGTAGAGAGAAAAATTAAAGAAGCTGATAGTAATGAGAAGAAACAAGAACTTACTAAATATCTAAATGAAGTTAATGATAATTTAGCAATTTTGGAAAAGAAGTATGAATCTCTAAAAGATAAATCAGTAGAAGATCTTAAAAAAGGTACTGAAGAAAAAAAAGAAGAAGAAAAACCAAAACCTCAGATGCATTCTTTCTTTGTAAATCCTCTTGGAAAAACAACTAAAGTAGATCTTTCTCATCTTCAGTCATCCAATAATGATAATAAGAAATCTGAAGATGATGAAGTATCAGCATATATAAATAAAATTAAGAATGAATAGAGGTGAAATGATTTGCAATTTTTTGATAGATTAATATTAAATGAAGCTATTCCAAATCCAGATAAACCACCTATTATAAAGAATAATAATAATCAAGCACCAAATCAAAAGAATGCACAAGCTCCTGCTCCTCCTGATTTTACAAAGAATCAACAATCTGAATCACTAGCGAATGATCAAGAAATATCAGAACCACCTCAAGGAGCAAATACTCCAAAAAATGTTCCAACTGCTCAAGGTCAAGAAGAAGTTCCTCCTGAGGGTGGTGGAGAAGGAGAGGAACAATTAGATGCTCCAGAAGCAGGAGGAGAAGAGGGAGAAAATCCTGAGGGAGATGGTGGTGAAGAAATGCCTCAAGGTGATGGAAATGAACCACCAGCAGAAGAAGAAAATCAAGATGATATATTTTCTGATTTAAAACCAGAACAAATGGATATTAAAACCATAGAATTGAAGAATCAATTTAAGAATATCAATTCTGTAGTTACAGCATCCATTGATAAGATTAATAAAATTTCTAGAAATACTTATGATGACACATTAGTAGAATTCATTATTAGAAAATTACTACAGCTTAGAGACTATTCTAGAGATTATGTGATTAAAACATTTAAAACAAAATCTTATCTTGAAAATCAAGTAGAATTTCAACGAATGATGATAACTTTCAATCTGATTTCTAATTTATTTAATAATATAAAAGTTAGTAGATTAGAACGAAGAGAAATGATTGAAAAGAAGAATAATCATCTTTTTAAGATAAAAAAGAATAATTCAAAATCTTATCCAATATTTTCAAGAGGATTTTAACATATATTATATTCCTTGTAAGATTTAAAAATCCAACATTATTATAAAACTAGATTTTCTAGAACCATAGTATATATTTAGCAAAAATTTTAAAATATGATTGAACCTATCTAATACTTGAAATAATTTATATTAAATTAGATAGTAATTAAAAGGAGGATAAAAAATATGGCTGTTGTTGGTAGCTCAAGCACTAATGATATGGAAAAGGTGCTTCGTGGTTATGAAAAGAATCCAATGCACAAGCTAGCTGAAGAATTTAGTAGCATTGCTACTGCTGGTTTGAATGAGCAGGTTGATATTTTTAGCGAACCAAGTAAGTTCTTTATGACTGGATCTTTATCTAATCAGATGAAGAATTGGTTCTTAAGAGAGACTTATGATGTTAATGATCCAGAAATGGCAGATCAAAATGCTATTCAGGAACATAATAATATGCTTGGTACTCTTTATGATAATGATGTAAAGGGTCTGTGCGAGGCTGCTCCTCTGGGTGCATATAACCCAGTAGTAGGTATTACTTTCCCAATGCATAAGAATCTTCTTATGACCACTGTTTTTGATAAGGGTGCAATTCCTAAGGATGTTGCTGCTGGTCCGCAGTTCTCTATTACTATGGAGACTCGTACTCTGTATAGCCCAGATGGTACAGAGATTGATATGTTCCTTGAGCAGAACAAGATTAAGGATATTGTAGAGTCTGCAATTCCTCGTAAGGATATTGTTATTAAGTTACCAGAATCTGGTAGCACTGATGTTCTTACTATGCTGGGTGCTGTTGATAAGACTACTGCAAATATCTCTCGTTCCACTAAGGTTACTAAGATTATTGTAAGTGGTGTTTGGTGTGTTGAGGGTGATGAATATCTCGACACCGATGATACTATTAAGGTTATGGATAAGGATACTCCTGCTGCTGTTAAGGATAAGGTTATTACTATTGAGCCTATTCGATTCGTATCTAGCTATGGTCAGTATGATCGTACTTTCCAGAAGAGAATTGATCTAGTAGTTCCAAGCTCTGAAACTGCTGTTAAGGAAGTAATCTTCCAGATCGCTGGTTCTATGCATAAGAACCGCTTTACTTTCATGGCTTCTTCTGCTGATATTAAGGCAGTAGTACTTTCCGCTGCTCTAGATGTATCCAGTGCAGCATATGAGACTCCAAAGGTTAAGTGGTCTGCACGTACTGATCTCTTTGAGATTCCAGATGCACCACATATTACTGTAACCATCAGCCCTGAGGAGACTCGTGATATTCAGGCTATGTATAATGTAAATCAGTTGACTAAGATCATGTCTATGATTAAGTTGACTCTTGTAAACTATAAGGATGATAAGATTCTTGAGAGTCTCGATGAGAGCTTCTTGAATCTACCAATGCAGAACAAGGTTGCAAGTGCATTTAACTTTGTTCCTCCAGATAACTTCTTAGGTTCTCATGTAACTTGGCGTTATGAGACCTTTATGGATCATCTGGATACCCAGGTTACTACTCTGCTTCAGGTTCTGAATGATGAGAATGTAACTATTTCTATCTTTGGTCGTCCAGAGTTAATTCGTAAGATTACTCCAAAGGATTATGATTATGAGACTACTCCTAACATTGGTCCTGTTATGCTAGACTATAAGAAGGTAGTTAAGACTTCTGATAATCGTGTATATCAATTTATCAGCTCTAATAAGCTGCGTAATGATAACAATCTGATTATCATTCTCTGTCCACGTAACAGCAATCGTATCATCTATAAGATCTTCGATTATCAGCTGTATGTAGGTAATGAGATTCGTGATACTAATAACTATCAGCTCCCTGCAATTACTGCATTCGAGCGTTTCTTGTTCGTTCAGTATCAGCCTGTTCAGGGTCGTATCCAGATTGTTAATCCTTCTGGTCTTAAGGAACAGATCGAGAACGAGAATCCTATTGGCGATCGTGCAATCAATGATTACACTGCTAATAAGGTTACCTATAAGAATGGTCAGTATGTTAAGTTTGATAAGGATCAGATTCCTTCTACTGCTCGTACTACTATTTATCCAGAGGGACGTTCTGGCGGTGAGGTTAAGAATGGAACCCAGAATGCTAAGTACATTTATGCTCCAAACTATGCAACCGATCAGCCAAATGAAAAGAAGTAATATATATTAATTAAGGCATCTCCTACTTATATATAAATATACTTTGCACACAAATATACCCACTAGGTCTATTATGACCTAGTGGGTATACTATTCCTTTCTATTTTGTAAAACTCTAATATTTCAGTTATATATTATAATAGTGAATAAGTAATATATTACTTATGAGAGTATTAGTTGTTTTATAAGAAAGGATGTTTGTATTATGACTAACATGGAAATGATTAATGAAATTACCAAAACATTTAAGAATAAGGAGGAAAGAAAAATGGTATATTTTTCATTATTGCTTTGTAACAATGAAGATGTAGAAAAATTCTACAATGAAATTATAAAGAAGTAATTCTTTATAATTTCAAGAACCATTAAATATTTAGTGGTTCTTTTTTTTTGCTTAACAAGTATTCCGAAAACATTAATATAATTATTTAAAAAAGGAAATGGAGGATTATTAATAATGAGCGAGATTACAAATGTTGATATTTCAATATCACAAGATAAAACATTAACAGATGATATGGAATCTTGTATTGATGATATTAAACTCAATCCTAGTAAAGAAAATTTAGAAACTCTAAAACGATATTTAAATAGATTCTTTGAAGATACTTCAAAATGCACTAGTATTATATATACATCAAATATTGATAAATTATTTTTTGGCATATATGTTTTACCTAGCATTCGAGTGTCAGATATCTATTATACTAATAAAAATGCACAAATCATAGAGCCATCTAAACTTACTCCTGATATTCCTAGAATATTACAATATTCTGTAGAATTTGATTCAAGATTATTTGGTGATGATTTGGGATTAACTTCAGGAGAGATTTTATCATTCTTACTACATGATATTGGAACTTTAGTAAATGATAATTCTTCTGTTAAAGAGATAGTAAAAGTAATAGATAAATATTGTATAGAGAATAATAAGGATTTAATTTTAGGACTAGGCCCTAAGGATAGATTATTAAGTTTTGGTATTCAATCTAGTTTACAGAAGCTAACTTCTATCTTTGAAAAATCTAATGTTTCAGAGATTCATACTAAATCCAATCAAATAACGAGTGATTATTTTAAAGAGATTTATGGTCCTTATTATTTAGAGAATTTAATAGATGGTTTTAATAAAATAGAACGGGCTGGATTTAATTATAATAAAGAAATAACCAATAAATTCTTAACTTTATCATGGACCTTACGAAATTTCTTTAATTTTAAAGAAAGTATCATAGCAGTTCTTCATACATTGGCAAAATGTAGATCTTTAACAGGATCTAAATTAGAAAGAACCTCTATCAATCTTCTAATTGCTGATATTGGCGATAAGATACATAAAGAATTTAGAGAAATGGATGTAGTTTTAGAAACTTCTAAATTATATGGAAAACTTTCCATCGACTTATCTAAATATGAAGATAAATTAAATTTACTTGATCTTAAAGTTCAAAATGTTGATGATTATGAAGAAGATGAAGTTACTGATATTATAACTTCTATTAATATGGATATGGGAATGATTCATGGATATTGTACAACTCATCCAGAATCCATATCTCCAATAGAGCATAAACAATGGAATGATATGTATATAAAACTTAATAAGATGAGAAAGAATCTTTATAAAAATGCATCTTATTATTATAAAGATTATAAAATTTACAATCAATGGAATAAACAATCAATTCAATAACACATTAATATGGTAGAACCCTTAATTGGGTTCTACCAATTTCTTTCTATTTTGTAAAAGTTCGATATTTCAGTTATATATTATAATAGTGAATAAGTATATTAAATACTTATGAGATATTAATTTCTGTGTTAGAAGAAAGGATGTTTTACTATGGCAAAAATTTTATTTGAAGGAATCGATATCTGTGACATTGAGGTTACAAATGGTGTCATTAAAAAGAAAAAGAAAGAGGAAACTCTTAATTTATTTGAATTCAATGACATCGATTACTATCTCTTGGAGAACGAGATCAAACTCGTTCGACAGCTCCACCAAAAGAGAATAGAATTTTATGAAAAAAATATCTTAGACCAACCACTTACCAGAAACAAAGTACAAGCGTGCTTGGTTCTAAGAGATATTGAACGTGATACAGTGAAAGGACTACATCAAATGATGGAAGATATTTTGAATAAAACAAAATAAATTCCATTTAGGGGCTCTTTTAAAGAGCCCCTATTTTTTTGTTTAAATAATATAAATCATAAAAATATATTATAATAATGAGAGGATATTGGAGTATTTAAATATCTTCGTATTTTTTTATAAAAGAGGTGAAACATTATGTAGCAGAATACATTATATTAGGATATTTTAAGTTATTTAAAGGAGGAAAATTACAATGGCATTCGAAGAACAAGGACAGGGTTACTCCCCAACAGAATATGGTTACTCTTTTACTAACCCAGATTCTACTATAGATAAGACTAATCTTAGTTTTTCTATGTGGAAGACTACTTTACAGGTAAGGATTTCTCCATTAGTTGAGACTGGTAATAATGAATATAGAGCAGATAGAAAGAATACTATTACTGCTTTTCTTATTCCTACTAAGGCGGTTATGTTTGCAGATATTCTTAGAAAGTTTAAGGAAGATCCAGATAAGTATAACAATTATGGTGTTGCATCTGGTAAGGCATTATTATCTGTGATTAATCCTAAGAGTTTGAATAAGAAGGAAGATGGTTGTATTATTAATATCCGTACAATCACTCCAGAAGGAACTGTAGAGAATTCTTATTCTTATGAGACTAAGCAGACCTTTAATGTTGTTATGGGATTCGATGAGAAGAATGGTTCCTTTAAACAGGATTTTGAAACTTATAAGAATATCGAAATTGATATGATTATCAAGCAGTTAGAAGAATATGCCAATGCTATGACAAATGCTACTGCATTTACCGTAATAAATAGTGAGTTTAAGTATTTCGATCAGATTGCTGCTAAGTTAGGAGTAAATCTGGTTGGTAACAATAATACTTATATTAGAAATAAGTCTTATTTTGATAACTCTGGTCAGAATGGTCAGATGACAGCTCCTTCAATGCAGGTTCCACCAACTCCAGGAGATCTTAGTTCTCTGATTGGTTAATGTAAATCATTAGATTTGAATAATGGGTATTTTAATTAATACCCATTATTTTTTTTTTATTAAAATTATGCTTAAAAAATTAACTGAATTTAATAAAGTTCTTTGTACATTTGATAGTCTTTATGATTATGATGATGCTGTAGTAAGATTTGTATTAGAGAATTATAAAGACTCTTTCTTTATTAAAGAAGAGGCTTATAAATATACTAATTTCTATAGACACTATTTATTAGTAAATAGAAAAGATTCTAATCCATTATCAATAATCATTAAAGATGAATTTAAGAATCAAATAAATAATCTTGAAAAAGAAATTTATGATAATCATTTAGACGAAGTTCTAAAAATTATTAAACCAAGTAATTTATTTGAATTGATTCAAATGTTGAAAGAAATGTCTGGATATTCTATAACAGTAGAATGCAAATCAGAATTAGAATCTAAAATTATAAATTCTAATAAAGATTTTTCAGGAGGAACTATAATTGGATGTGAGAAAAATACGAATCCTTATTTTGTGTTTGTATTTAGGGATTATAATAATTTATTTAATCGAGATAGTTTTAAAGGTAAGACTATTTATTTTTGGGATACTTCACAGAATTATGAAGTCTTTGAAAATGACCAAAAACTTCTTAATACAAATATAATCTCATTGATGGGATTAAATATTATTAAAATGATTTCTCCATATGCTAATTTAGTTACTCCAGAAAATTGATATTTTGAAAGTGAGGAAATACCGTTATGATGAAGATGACAACTAATGTCGTTAATGAAAAACAACTAAGAGAGGCTCAATTAAGAGCATTAGAATTATTTGCTAATGCTGTTTCTTGTACATATGGTCCAATGGGAGGATATACATGCTATAGCAAGCAAGATCCTTCTAATAAGTTAAAGGGTATTGTTTCTTATTATACTAAGGATGGTTTTACTGTATTAAAGAATGTAGATACAGATAAACCTATTGAGTGTTTATTAAAGGATGATATTCGTACCATTTGTACTCAAGTTATTAAGACTATTGGTGATGGTACCACATCTGCAACAATGCTGTCTTATTATATCTTTAAGGAAATGCTTGAGACTCAACAACAGTACAAGATTTCTAAGCGTTTAATGATTAATGCATTTAAAAAAATCATTAAAGAAGGAATTGACTTTATTGAATCCAATAAAAGAGATTGTACTCTTGATGATATTTATAATATTGCATATACTTCTCTTAATGGCAATGAAGAGATGGCTAAGACAATTCATAATATCTATAAAGATGCAGGTATGGATGTATTTATCGATGTATCTCAGTCTAATACAAAGGATACTGTAGTTAAGTCTTATAAGTCTATGGTATATGATGCAGGTTTTATTGATTCTTGCTTTATCAACAATGAGAAAGATAATACTTGCGAATTATCTAATTGCCATGTATATGTATTTGAATCTCCAATTGATACTCCAGATATGATTATGGATCTCAAGATGATTTTTGAGAAAGAAGTATCTGAGCCTATTGCTGATTATAATAGAAAGATGAAATTAGGTCAAGAGATTGATTTCGCTCTACATCCAGTAGTAGTAATCTGCCCTAAGATTTCTAGAGATGCAAATAGTTATATTGATCAATTAGTAAATAGCTTTACTAATATGACTATTGAGCAAAAGCCTAGATTCTGTATTGTTGCTAATATTGATAATGATAATGGTTATCTTCTTGATATTATGAAACTTACAGGAGCTAAGTTTATCAAGAAGTATATTGATAAGGAATCTTGGGAAAATGATAAGAATGAAGGATTAGCAGTTACTGAAGATAATTTGCTTACTTTCGCTGGTGAGGCTGAAAAGGTAGTTGTTGATTCTATTTCTACTAAGATCATCAATCCAAAGAATATGTATGATGAGAATGGTGAATATACCGAATTTTATAACAATTATATTTATCAATTAGAAGATCTTCTTAAGAAGTATGAAGAGACTCGTGAAGAGCTTGTTAAGATTGGTAATCTAAAGCGTAGAATTAATATTATCAAAGCAAATATGGTAGATTTGTTTGTTGGTGGTATTGGAACTACAGATAGAATGGCTTTATCTGATGCTGTAGAAGATGCTGTTCTTAATTGCCGTTCTGCTGCTGTAGATGGTGTAGGTTATGGTGGTAACTATGAGGGCTTAAGAGCATTTAATGAGATTCTTAAGAAGTATAATAAGAAACTTGATGAAGCTAGAGCTAAGTGGGCAAATAGCGAAGTTTCAGAAGAGTTAGAAGCTCTAAATAAGGTATTTGTTGATTTTGCAGTAGCAAATCTTATTGCTGGATCTTATATCACTCTGGTTACAAAGATTTATATTCCTTATTGCGATGATAATGCAGATAAGGCTTCTTCTATTGTAGTAGCTTCTATAGCAAATTCTGATAAGGAGAAGAGAACACCATTTAATATCTTAACTGAAGATTTTGATGGAAAGGTATTATCTTCTATTAAGACTGAACCAGCAATCCTTGATTCTATTTCTAGAATTATTACAATGCTCTTTAATACTAATCAGTTCTTGGTTCCAGATCCTCGTTTTAATATCTATGAGATGAGTGAAGAGAATGAAGTAATTCATAATATCTCTAAAGAGGAAGCTCAAAAGATTGAGGAAGAAGAATCTGAGACGGTAGCTGCTGTACCAGTAGAACAATATTTGAAAAGTTAATAATGAATTAACATTATAATAGGTTGGTTGGTTCCATTGTTTTACTACTCTTTTATTCCCAGTAGGTGTAATGCCTACTGGGAAGTTTTAATTTTAATTATAAGAGGTTATTAATATGAATATGACATTTGACCAATATATTACAAATCCAAATGGGCAAGCTAGAGGTATGATAGTTGCTCAAAGAGAATTAGCAAAACAAGTATATACTGATAAATATAATAAAATGATGCTAAGAGTTGCTGGAATGATTCCTTATGAATTATTTAAAACTTCTGATGAATCAAAATATTATATATTCTTTAAAATGCCATCTGAGGGTACTAAAGATTTGTATTATGATACAGTAATTGAATTTAGTACAAAAGATGATGTTAATAAAAAGATAAATAAGATAGATAGTTATTTTGTAAGATTCTTTTCTAATGATCCAAACTTTACTTTTACATATGCTTATGTATTTAATAAACAGGATTTGATTGTTAAAGAATTAAAAAATAAATTAAGTCCAGAATCTTTAAAAACAAGACCTGGAGTTACTAATCCAAATAAGAATGTTGGATATGTAAAAGCATTATACTTTGCGTATATTTATATGAAAGACCATGGTTTATTTAATAAACTCAATTGGTGTAATGCTAATACTAGTAAGAATGTTCTTAATCAAAGATTTGCTTCAATAATGAATTCAGATCATAAATTAAGACAAGTTCAAGATATTAAAACTATCAATAAAGAAAACAAGAACAAGAAATCTAATATCAATACTAAGAAACCAGATTATCAAATTTCTCAACAGGCTAAAGCAATTAGAACTAGTAATATTCATAGTAGAACTGTTTCTATTGTTAATAGAGAAAGACATAGAAAAAACCACTCTGTTAAAACTGTTAAGAAAATAAGATAATATCAATATACTATATATTTGAAGAGAGTAAATATGTAATGCAAAGGAGATTTTGTTATGAAGTATGAATCAGAAAACGAATTACATTATGATGGAGATGAGGATTTTAAATTCAAAGACAAACGATTTTATATGAGTAGAATTAAACTCGATCGTTCTCTTTACCCAGAGGGAAAGAAAATCCCAGTAGTGCAATTTGTAAATACAAATATTTACAAAAATGGTCCAGAAATTACACAACACAAAGTTGTTGATTATATGAAGAATAATCAACAATCAACTCAAATGGATATATATCAACCACCTATAGATGATTGGAAACCTACTTCACCAGAGGATATAATTTTCAATCATACTAGAGGGGCTATTATAGCACCAGTACATAAATTTTTTGGTATGTCAGATGATGATCAAGCAAATAATATGATAGACTTTTTCTATGTAACTGCGAAGAGGTGTTATAATAGTGAAACAAAAATAAATAAGAAAGATGGTAAAATCAATATTGGATTTAGAGAACATTGTACTCAATATTTGAACTATTTTGAAAAATACTATGATAAAGAGTTACAATTATTAGGATTATATGCTAAACTTAAGTTTCTTATAGATTGCAATCCTAATTATTCTTTAAATGCATTTGAGCATGATTTATGGAAATTATTTATTAATCCAAATGGTTCATATACTGCACAAATACTGAATTTCTATTTGGATAAAATGAATAATGAACAATACAATTTGGAGCTTAATTATAAGAATAATAAATCTCCTGTTTTGGAATATTCAGATTTCCATGCTAAAATTATGCTTAAGATTTCAGTAATGCAAAATATGATTATTCCATTGCTTACTCATTTTATTCATAAAAAGAAGATTGGTCAACAACAAATCAAATCTATCTTATTAGAAGTCTTTGATATGTTATTCCAAGCAGTTAATCTTGTATATGGAGTAAATCTTGATTCAAAGATATTTGAAACTACTTCTTCTAATGTAACTAAAAATATCTCTAATAATATTATATTGTGGGATATGCAAACTATTCGTGGTAGAAATTCAACTACTCATTCTATGGAGACTGTTGAAAATATCATTATGCAGATTATTCCAAAATATACTTATAATAAGAATATCATCCATTTTAATTATAATGCTATTAATAGAGATATTAAGTTTAGAGTTACAGAAGTACCTTATGAATATAATTTCGTTGTATTAAATTCTTCTAGTAGAGATGATGATAATAACTCCGAATGTGATAAGTTTGAAGCTCATGCAGCTAAGTTGAATGAGTCCATATTATTAAATATACTCAATAACTGTTCTTCTACAATGAAGAGAATTGAACAGAAGTATGGTCCATTTGATGAGAATGAGATTTTATTCTATTACAATGAACTTTGTAAAGATGGTGAATTTACTGCCAATTCTTTACAAAAGAGATTGATTAATCATCTATTTGCTAAAGAGTTTAATGACCCTCAGTCTGTTAAGATAGTAAATATACGAGAGTATATTATATTAATCATAGCAGCTAAAAGATTGTTATCTTCTTATAACTTATTCCTTCTTCCATATATGATAGGAGGAAGAGTAAATAGAGTCGTTTCTAAGAAGACTATTAATAAAAAAGAACTACAGAAATTAGAAACATCTAAGTACTATCCACTAGTTCAACAGAAATATATGAATAGAAAAATTGATGGTGATCAAGTATCTCTATTAATTGCCCAAATACTCTCTTCTGAATTCCAAAATATTGATTATTATCATCCAGAACATAATGGAGTAATAATCAATAATATTTCTGATATCATTCTAGAGGAAGCTCTTAGATATATTCTATTAATTTAAAGATTATGAAAAATACAAATAATTTTCAAGAAATGTTAAGGGAACAGCTTCATTTGCTGTTCCCTGATTTTAAAGAATCTTCTAATAAAAAAGAAGTTATGATAAACTGTCCTATATGTCTCAAAGAGGGAAGAAAGGATAGTAATTATCATATGTATATTTCTCTTGGATATGATAATAAACCTCCTATGTATAATTGTTTCAAAAACTCAAATCATAGAGGCATTTTAACCAAATCATTTTTAGAGAGATATACACAATATTCTCAGTATCTGAATACTGATTTATTATCTGAATTGTCTAAACATAATTCTAGAATGTCAGATTTAGGCAGATACCGAGCAAATAAGTTAGGTAATTATAATTTTGAAACTAATTTATCAAAAAATGATAAATTATCATTATTAAAATTATCTTATATTAATAAAAGATTGGGGGTTGATTTAACCTTAGAAGATATACAGAGAATGAAGATAATTTTAAATATTAATGATTTCGTATCTTCTAATAATATCAAATCTATAACAAGAAGTCAATATACGATGAATTTATTAAATGAATATTTTCTCGGGTTTTTAACCAATAATAATTCAACAATAATATTGAGAAATCTTGTTAAAGATAGAGATAAGTTACCAGAAATAGTTCATGATAGATATATAAAATATTCTATCATAAACAATAACCAATTTACAGGATATTATATAATTCCTACTCAATGTGATATATACAAACAAATAAATATACATATTGCTGAAGGACCATTTGATATATTATCAATATTCTGTAATTTAAGAAATATGAATACCATTCAAAATATTTATGCTTCGATAGGTGGTAATTCATATCTAAGTTTGATTAAATATTTTCTTATAGAATGTGGAATTATTAATCCCATATTTCATATCTATATTGATAATGATATACCAAGAAGTTTTATTGATAAGATTTCTAATTCATTAAAACCTTTGGGTATACGAGTCTTTATTCATTTTAATTCATTTAAGAATGAAAAAGACTTTGGGGTTGATAAAAATCATATTACAGAAGTTTATTATGAGTTATAATAGAGAGGATTTGAATACTCTCTATTTTTGTTTTATGAAAGGAGATATATTTTTAAAAATGAATAATCAACTTATTCCAGTTATTGACTCTGATACCTCAGAATCGATTAAATATTTATCAATCAAAGAAGCAAATGAGATATTTAATTTTAGATTTGATATAGATAGTGATATATCTATGAATATCAAATCTATGATGAATAAATCAGTTATTTATTATAACAAGAAGGATAATCATTTTACATATGATCAAATACTAAATCTATCAATTAAAAATTTTGATGAGGATTTGGGTATATTTAAACCTTTTTATGTTATTCTTCTTATTAACCACAAAAGTAAGAATGATAATAAATTCATAATGATTATTTCTCATAAAAATTTAAAAGATCAGTATGAATTATATAATGATTTTGAAAAATATTATTCAAGATTTAAATCTTTATTTGATTTCTTAGATAGTGATATAGGATTGTCTATATATTATAATGGAGAGAATGATAATAAGATAACCCATTTATCAGTATTATCAAATGAAGATTATTGTTTATATAATTTACTTATTACAATATTATCAAAGATGGTTTCAGAACTAGATAATTCTGATCATAAATTATTCAATTATCAAAAAGATTTTAGCTGGACCAATTTGCTAAGTGATTACATTTTAAGCATAGAAGAAAAATAAATTAATTACCCAATACCCATTATGGGTATTGGGTATATCTTTCACATCATGATAATAATATTTTTTTATAAAGGAGGTAATATTTAATGGGTTCTTTTATAAATACTAATTATAGTAAGACTGTAGATAATCTGGTCAAAGGATCGCAGGAAAGATTAAATAATCCATATTATCTTTTTTCTAGTAAGAAACCTACTAATGTAACTTATTGGAATATTAATACCAAAAAGACTACATTAGATATGGGATCAAAACAAACATATGATCACATTGGTGAGAATTCATCTTTAAGATTTAATAAAATAAATTCATTTCAATTATATGGAATAAATAGAATTGAAGTAGATATGAATCTAGGTGAATATGGAGTAGAATCTCCAGTAGAGGGAGAAGCACTTATTCTTCCAAATACAATTATACCATCAGTAGATGATATGTTTACAATAGATTATCTTACTGATAAACCTATAATTTTTAGAGTCAATAAAGTATCTATAGATACGATAGAAAATGGTTCTAATTTCTATCGTATACAATATTATTTAGATAGAACAGATGAGACTGCATTATACTATCTAAATTCAAAACAACTTGTAGATGAATATAATTATAAACCTGGAAATGTTGGAAGTAATTTCGTTGCTCTTATATATAAAGCAGATTCTGATCTTATAGATACTATACAGACTGAGATTAATACTCTTAAGAAATATTTTCAAAATTTATTTTTTAAGAATAATATCCAAACATTTGTTTATGATTATAATTGTATGCGTATTTATGATCCATATCTTATAGAATTTCTAATAAGAAATAATATATATGATGATGAAGAAAATTATATGTATATCTCCCAAGCAATCCATACATCAGAAACTTTTTCTATAGAATATGATAATTCTATATTTAAATATATAGAAAACAATAATCATAATTTTAAGAATAACTCATGTTATCCTATATTAGTTCATGATCCAAATAGTTTATTAGTTGATAGATTAGAAGATTATTATGAATTAAGTATCAATCTGATTAATAAAGATATATGTGATCCAATAAATTGGTTAAATATGGATTTGTTTGATCGCATTACAGAGAATAATCCATATAATATAGAAGATTCATCAGAACCAATTTATAGAAATATAATTATCAATTCTTTAAATAAGACTGATTATAAGATTTCTCAAATTGAAATAGATTCATTACATGATATTCGATTCCATTATTGTAAAGATCTATTCTATGAGTTACCAATACTTATTTTTAGTTTAAATAGTTATATTAATTCTTTGCAGATTAATAGTACTAATAATAATTCTCATACTACTAATCAATTATCTGTAGATATGCAAGATGATAGTACTAATAATAGTTTTTGTTGTAAATGTAATGACAGATCTATTGAAAGCCCTGATACAGATGACTCATTTATGACTGGTAAATAAGTCACATTGATTTTATTTATGAAAACATTTAGATAATGATTTTAAGGAGGTGGATTTATGACTAGTGAGATTGAAAATCTACTAATAGAAGATATGCAGATTGAAGATGATCTGGATTTAATGATTCCAGAAGCAATTCAAGAAGCCATTGATACTCTATTAGTGTATGATTCAGAATCTAATTCATATGATCCTGATAGTGGACTTCTTTTTCCACCTGAAATTAAAGATTATAATAAATATTATGATGAAGGAGATTAGAAGATTATGGAAATAGATCAGATGCTTCTAGATAGTCTTAAAGAAGGCAAATTTGATAAAGACATGTTAGATGATCCTGCCATGGTCATCGTTGATCAAGATATCGAATCTGGTTGGGAAGCTGAAGAAGAACTTCTAAATGGTGAATCTTTGGCTGATTCCGAAATGATTGATTTGATCGCTGGTGATGATGAATTAGAGGATATGATGGAAGTTTTACCCGAAGATTAATTTTTGAAAGTGAGGAGAAATTATAATGAAAAAGAAAGTTGACGTATTTTGTGCTAAGGCATTTACTATTGGAGCTGCTAATTTTGCTGGTCGTTGTTTAGGAATTGTTCTCGATGTTGAGACAATTCGTATTTGTCTTTTTAATAAGGCATTAGTTTGGGAATTAACCAATGATGGTAAGAGAATTGCATTAGATCTTTCTAATTATCGTAAGGATAATGGTGGAGTTGTAGAATCCGATACTACAACTGCAAATGATGAAACTAATCGTTCTACCAAGGTTACTAAGATTAGTTTTAAGGAAACTAAGACTTTAGAGCAAGAAGTAAAGACTGAACCAGTTGTTGAGGCTGAAAAGGAAGTAAAGAAAGAAAATGTTGTTGCTGAAGTAAATGCTAAAGCAGAGGTTGTTGAGGATAAGAATCATAACAACAACCAGCAACAGAATCAAAAGAATAACAAGTTTAAGAATTCTAAGGCTTAATAAAAAAAAATAAATTGAAGTAGAGAGTTTATCTCTCTACTTTTATTTTTTAATTAACTTTTCTAAAGGAGTGTGAATATTTAAATGAGTCAAATAGATAATATCGTTGGTTGTATTCTTTGTGAAGAGACTAATACCAACGTAGAATTTAAGATTAAGGATGAAAATAAGAATGGGTTTATTATTGCAGAGGGTATTCTTCAACAGGGTAATGAAGTAAATCGTAATCGTAGATATTATCCAACAGATGAGTTGGCCAAAGCAGTTAATAGTCCAAGACAACAGGAATTAATCTCTACTGGTAATTTCAAGGGAGAAGCTGGTCACCCAACAGATACTTCTTTAGGTCGACAAGCTAAGATAGATCCTACATTAGAACAAGTTTGGTATACTAAGTTATGGATGGACGGAGATTATGTAATGGGTCAATTTAGAGGAACTAATAATGAATTAGGTAGATCCTTTAATGCAGACTTAAAAGATGGACAGAGACCATCTTTCTCTTTGCGTGCCGTTGGTTCTCTTGTAAATGAGAATGGAAAGATGACTGTTAGAAATATGCAAATGATAACATATGATAGAGTTTATTTCCCATCTCATTCTAAGGCATATATGACTAAGATAGTTACTACAGAATCTGCTATTGGTCTTGCTGATACTTCTGTAAAGAAGTATGCTATTGATGGGGATAATTATTTCTATATTAAGAGTTCTGAAATTAATAGCTTATCCGAATCTGGAAATGATGTTGCTGGATTGGAAGATTTGGTATTGCCTTTGAGTCAACAACAAATCAATTCTTTCTTAGTTTCAGAATCTGCTAATATTAAAACTGCATTAAATACTTTTGATTCTTTATATGAATCCATGGCATTAGCACCTGATTTAAATACTGTTACAATGAAAACTAGTATTGGAGATACAATCATGCTAGATCTCGAAACAGCTGTTAAAAAGGAGATTATTAATTCAATCGATTCATATTTTTAATATTAAGGAGAATACGATATGGCGAAGGGAAAATTAATAGTTATAGAAGGACCTGATGGGGCAGGGAAAACTACTCTATGTAAAACTATTTCAGATAGATTAGTTACTTTTAATAACTCAAAATGCGTAATTTATTCTTTACCAAATAAGAAAAGTTTTGGATATAGAAAAATGAGAGAGATGCTAACTAAAGTTAATAGTCCAACAGATGCATTACAGTCAATTATGATTGTAAATATGCAAGAGTTATTAACTAAGCAAATCAAGAAAGATCTTGAAGATAATACCTCTGTCATTTTAGATAGATGGTTAATCTCTACTATTATTTATAATACTCTCAATAATGGTAAATTAGTAGACGATATGTCTACCAAATCCGATACAAACAAAAAATTGATTTTAGATAAGATATCTTCAGATTATTGCCATATTCCAATTTATCCAGACTATATATTCTATCTAGATATTCCAAAAGAAGTAATTCTAAAACATGCTAATGCAAGAAATAGTAAAGAAATAAATGATCGTGCCGAAACTATTACAAAGATTTATGATTTATATCAATCATTCTATAATGCTGCAACACATCATGAAAAGTTTGATTCTACTTATCTTATTCAAGAAGAAGATGAGAAAGCAAATCATTATGTAATATCTCCAGATAAATCTATAGATATTAATGATGAATCTATGATGTATAAGAATATAGAAGGTCAGATATATGAAATCTTAAAATTTAACATGTAAGAGACGGGATATAATGAAATTAAAATATTGTTATTGGTTAATTTATATGATCACTAAATTTATTTTTTTACTATGTAATCACTTAAGAGAAAGATGGAATATCGATTATCAAACATTAAATAATTATTTAAAGTCGTTAATGTATGCAATTTTCATTTCTTTAGTATTAGATTTTGTGTATACTTATTATATCATATTTGATAATATACCATTCAGTCAAATAAGAGTTGTATACTTTGATATTTTAACTATATTATGTGAAACTTTTATTCTAAGTATATTTATTTACATAAAAAGCTATTTAGAATACGATAGAAATATCAAAGAATTACAATATGCCTTATCTAATATTAAATTTATCTTTACGAATTATATTTCTCTTTTAAGAAAGTATAATGAAATTCCTAGAGAAAATATCTCAAGTACTAATAGATATATAGAATTTAAAATCCTGAATATTATCATATATCAAATATTTAAGATCTATTTTAAAAATATTACATATTTAGAATCTGATTATATTTCTAAGTGTGTATCTGGATTCTCTAAACTATATAAAGATAAGAAATCTCCAGAATTCCAAGAGTTTTATACTATCATATTTTTTAATCCATCTAAAAAGGATCATCTATCTCATTACCAAACTTTAATTAAAAAATTAAAGCGTCAAATAAATATATTGCTTAAATTAAATTCTTTATTTGTTGAAGATGGTACGATTGAAGAATTAGTAGAAATTTCTTTGAATCGATGGTATGATGATGCTATTAAATATAACATGTAAACAAAAAAAAATAAAGGATAGGGTAAACCCTATCCTACTTTTTTATTCTAAAAATTCAACTGGATTAATTTGAGGAACACTATCTACTCTAACTACTATATTTAAATGTGTATTATCGTTACTTAGACAAATTTCTGGTTTATTATATTTAAATACTGCAATAGTTAGCAATTTAGATAATGAGCTTAAAGTCCTATTGGATACAACAAAAACATTACTACTAATTATATGAAACGTATAATCTTCCTCCTTGTTATTTTTAGATAATAGGAATTTAAAAGTAAGATCAAAATTATTAATATTATTTTTTGGATCTTCTAAACACTTCCTTATAAATAATTGAGTCCATCCTTCCAGAACCATCAGAAATTGATTCTTTACAGATATAGCTTGTTCATATTTAAAATGTGGTCTATTTTTGTAATGTCTTTCTTGATTAAAAAAGTCTGTTAATATTTCATCAGGAATATAGAATTCGCCAAATCTATAAAATAACATTGAAGAGTTCTCTTTCATGAATCTCATTGCATTTAAATTATTGGCATACTCTATATTCATTCTATATCCTTTATCTCTAGATAATCTTATAATATCTATATTCTGATCACAATGAGATAACTCATGAATAAGAATATAGATTATCATTCCCTTAACTTCCATATCTGAAAAGTGATGAGAAATAGAATTATTATAAATCATTGGTAGATTTATTGATACTATAAATGAATGACTATAACCAGCTATCCCATTTTCTAATGATTGAACAACTAGATGCATTGCTCTTATATTTGTATTAACCTCTCCATTTAAGACATCAAATGCAAATTTCAAAAAAGAATGATAATAACCATAACTTTTTATCTGATACAAATTTACATCAGACTTTATATTTTCTAAATTATTATTCGTTAACATTATATATACCTCCTTAATCCTTTCTATAATAATAGTATATTTATAAATTATATATTAATATATTTTCACATTTGGTTAATAGAAATATTAAGAAGGAGGTATTGAAATCAATGAATGAAATAAATCAAAATGTTGATCAAATTCATATGGTAGAAAATAATAATATAGTTAGATATTACCATAGATCTACTTCAAATAAATCATTCGTAGAAATGAGTAATTATCTCCAAGCTATTGGAGTAAAGAATAATAGATTTATGCTTACTTTATTGGATCCAGATTTGGCTAATGTAGATCCTCATGATCCAAATCTTCCATTTCATATTAAGAATAAAGTATTATGTGAGGTTTATAATAACTTTTGGTATTATCTTAGAGAGGTAGTAAGAATCCCAAATCCAGGTGAACCTTCTAGATTCATTCTCAATAGAGGTAATATGGCATTCTTATATTTAGCAACAATGAATTTCAATTGCTTATTAATGCAACCTCGTCAGACTGGTAAAACTATTGCTGCTGCGGCTTTTTATACTTACGTATATAATTTCAGAGCCCAGAATACACAGATATCTCTTTTGAATAAAGAGTTTAAAGATTCTAAAGAAAACCTTGCTCGTATAAGAAATATTAGAGATTTATTACCACCTTATCTTAGATTTGATGCTGTATTTTCAGTTGTTAATGGTAAAAAGAAGAAAGTTCCTAATACAGCTATTGCTATGGAACATGCTGTAAACCATAACAAATTAAGAACTTATGCAAAAGCTAGAAATGAATTACTAGCTGCAAATCTATTACGTGGTCAAACATTCCCACTACTGTGGGCAGATGAGTTTGGTTTCATTCCATTTATGAAAACCATATATGGTAATATGATCCCAGCAATGAGAAAAGCAACAGAAATTGCTAGAAGAAATAATGCACCATATGGAATACTCTATACTACAACTCCTGGATTCTTAACAACAGAAGAGGGTAAATATGCTTATAATGTAATGAATTGTGCATCTAAATTTAATGAGGCATGGTATGATTTACAATACAACCAAGTTCAAGAAATTGTAGATGCTAATAAGTTATCTAATTTTATTCATATTCAATTCTCTTATCAAGAATTAGGATATTCCGAAGAATGGTTCTATAAAGCTTGTAAAGAAGCAGAATGGGATTGGCCTCTTATTAGAAGAGAGTATCTTCTTGAATGGTCGGATGAAGCTGAGAATTGTCCATTTACAAAAGATGAATTAGATATAGTTAAGAAGTTCTGTAAAGAGCCTAAGAAGACTATTCTTATCTTTAACAAATATGAACTAAAGATATTTGAAGAAATACCATTAAAATCTAATCTTGTTCCTAAATATCCACCTATCATTGGTGTTGACCCATCTGGTGGTGTATCCAAAGATAGTTCTTGTATAACTATTATTGATTCTAAAACAACAAGAGTATTTGCAGAATTAAGATCTAATACTGCTTCACTTATTGATTTGGCTAGAGTTATAGAATATATAGTTTTGAATATGATGCCAAATGCTATTGTAAATATAGAGAGAAATGGTGGATATGGTTTATCAGTTATTGGTAAATTAAAAGAAACTAAAGTTAAGCGAAATCTATATTATGAAGTTAAAGAAAAAGTAGTTGAAGAAACTATCGAAGGAAATAAATTAGTAAGATCCAAAAAGATAACTAAAGTATATGGTTTACAATCTACAAATGAAGTTCGTAATGAATTGATGGAGCTATTAAAGGAAAGAATGAATTTGCATAAAGATAAATTCATATCTCCTACTATATATAATGAATTAAGAGGATTAGAAGTTAAGAAAAATGGTAAAGTTGAACATAGTGCTTTAGGACACGATGACCAAGTTTTCTCATATCTAATGGCTATTTATGTTTGGTATGATGGAAAGAACTTGAGAGAGAACTTCAATATAGAAAAAAGCTCCATTAGAACTGAAGCTGATATAGATGATATTCTAGAATTAGAGTCTGCTAATAAACAATCAGAATCTATGACTAAATATATAACTGAAGTAAATCAAAGTTCTAACTCATCACAAAACGATATTGATAAACAATTAAATGATATTAAAAGAAGTCAAGGTGCTATGTTTAATGAATTTATCATTAAACAAAGAGCTCAAGAACAAGAGCATTTAAAACAATTACTATACCAAAAGAATGTTAGAGAAGCATATGCTAGAAAGTATCAAATTTCATTAGATGCTGTATCTTTAGAAGATGGAACAGATTTTACAGATCCTAATCAATCTTTACCAAATTCACTATTTTTAGACTTTAATAAAGATATAGAAGAGATAGAACCTTATTCTGCATATAATCATCTAAATAATTATGATGGACTTATACATCAAGATCAAACTAATCATTATTCTAATTATGACGACAATGGACTACAGTAAAAATACTTTTATAGGATATCCCATTACGGGATATCCTAATATATTTTTGTAAAACTCTAATATTTCAGTTATATATTATAATAGTGAATAAGTAATATATTACTTATGAGAGTATTAGTTGTTTTATAAGAAAGGATGTTTGTATTATGACTAACATGGAAATGATTAATGAAATTACCAAAACATTTAAGAATAAGGAGGAAAGAAAAATGGTATATTTTTCATTATTGCTTTGTAACAATGAAGATGTAGAAAAATTCTACAATGAAATTATAAAGAAGTAATTCTTTATAATTTCAAGAACCATTAAATATTTAGTGGTTCTTTTTTTTATTTCGTATAATAGTAAAAATACTTTTATAGGATATTTTATAAATATACTATTTTTTATCGAAATTGAGAATTATATTCACAATGTAATAAATTATGTTTTTATTTTTTTTTTGAAAGTGAGGAAAAATAATGTCAATGTTAAATTTTCTTATGAATGATAAAGAATATGAAATCCAAGCGAATATGCAGGTTGCTACTATTTTATCACAATTCGATTCTAATTATATTATGGATGTAATTTCTGATACTATAGATCAGCAGTTTCAATCATTTAATACAATAACAAGACCAAATATAGTTCAATCCTTTGAGGAATATTTTAAACAACTTAAGTTCCAATATCCTACTGATATTGAAAATATTGACGATACTAGATATAGTGCATATCAAAATATAATTGATATTATTTGTTCTAAATTTAATCTAGATAGATTTAATTTAGAAACAGTAGATAATTACACTTTGGCTTTTTTCTTATATGATTTCTTTGTATCTAAATTTGATCTTTATATGGTTAATTTTTATTCTAGATTTGTTGTACAAGAAAAGAGTAATATCTTTATTAATCTCGGACTACAGAAATCTTCCGAATTAGGAGATGCTAGTTCTAATTATAATAGATATGCTTTTAGTGATGATGAAGAATTAGCAGCTGTTGTTGCTAATTTACCCAATATTCTATCAGCACTTAAGAGTAATGATATATCTGATAGTGATATCTATAGAAGTATTTATAATAATCCAGATATTGTAAATCTATTTGAAACTCATATTGCTCCTACTATATCTATATTTGATATTTATAATAGAATTTTATTTAACCAAGTTTTATATCCTTCAGTTATAACTCAAATTAGATTGAAGATTCAAATGGAAAATAAGCAAGCATTTGAGATAGGTAAAAAGAAATTAGAACAAATAAATCATAAGAATAAATAAATATCGTATCTCCTTTATTTTCCACATTAAAGTAAGAATCATATAAAGGAGGTTTAATTATTTATGGATAATTGTAAATGTAATGAAACTTGTCCTCCAGGATATCGCCATATTACAGAACATATTGAATATGATAGATGTATTCCAAATCATATTTTTGATCCTAATCCTCCAGCATATAATGGTGCTGGATATCATTTTCATGAAACATGCACTAATAGAGTTTCTATGTGCCAACCTGGAATTGGGACTGGTTTATACGGTCCTTGTGGCCCATTAAACATATCTAATGCTAGTTGTACTGCTTCTATTCTTACTGCTGTAGAAACTAAAACAAATATTGTTTTAACTCTCACTTTCAAATATACTAATAGTTCTTTAGACAATTCTGTTGATTTACAAGCTGGAAAAATATATACAGTTGTATATATAGAGAATGGAACTCTTAGAAAATGCTCTGGTAAGATTACCAATATTTATAAGGTTAATTCTTTAGAAGAAGATAATATCTATAAAATTAAGATCGATTGTTCTTCTAATTATTCCAATTCAGTAGTAATAATCAAATCAGATCAGATTAGAGATATTAAAGAATACCATCAATATGCTGAAGAGGATTCTACTATTGGTAAATCCTTACATCGAAATGGTACTACTACAGCAGCAGTATTAAAAGATGTATTGATTGAAGATGCTGTATTAGATGAGAATAATAATATCCTATCTGGAACTATTGTTTCAGGAACTATTGATAATGGTACAACCATTAATGGAGTTGCTGAAGGATTCAACTCTAATAGTCATAAGATATTTGTTATTAATGGTACTACTGAAAATGGAATTATTCAAGATGGTTCTATAATTTCTGGATTTGTTCGTTCTGGAGATATAGATGGTAAGAAAGATGATAAAACTGGTATTATTGAACAAGCTACAGTTAAGGGAATAATTACTAATGCTATAATTATGAATTCTGAAGTGCTTGGAGGAAAAACCTATAATGGAACTGTAATAGATCCTATTATAAAGAATTCTATTCTTAAGGATGCTGAAGTTACAGGTACTGATATGATTACAACTGGCGGTACTACTATTGGAAATATTACAACTGGTGGTATTACTATTGGTGGAAGTGCTAATGGTGGTATAGCATATGGTATGATTGAAGGACAACAATTTACTATTGAAGATGGTATTACTGTTGGTAAACTAACTACTACTGGAGGAAGTGTAGTTGGAGGACAAATTATTGGTGGTACACAAATAGGAAATGCAATAATCAATGCTATGATTGTTGGAGGTACAGCTATAGGAGGAACTACTATTGGTGGAGATACCTCTGGTGGGCAATTGATTCCAAGCAAGAATGCTGTTTCTCCAGTTCAAAAACCTCATTCTTCAGTTATAGATTGTGAAGAACAAAATAAGAAAATTCAAGAAGAATTAAATGCTCATGATGGTAAATTTGTTACTATTACAGATGGTCAATCAGTTAAAATTCAAATTTAAGATAATAAAATATCCCAAGGGTTTAATTACCCTTGGGAATTATTTTTTGAGACTTATTTATAAAGGAGGTTTTGAAACCTATGAACAATAATAAGATTCAAGATGATCAAGAATTTCTATTCTATTTAGAATTTAATAATATTGATTATAAAGATTATGATTATATAGAAAATAAAACTACTAAAGAAGAATTAAAAGATGGATTTAAAATTGAGAATAAGAGATGGTATGAAAATCCAAATCTTTGGTTTAAAGTATTCTCTAATAAAGAACTTGATAAAGGTCATTATTATCTTTTAAATAGAAATTTTGATGTACTTAATAATAGATTATTAAGTGCTATATTTGTAGCATCAGAATATGATCTTAATCAAGATATTATTGATACTATAATTGAGATTTATAAATTCAAGAAAGATTCTTTAAAACCAATTCTATATGAAGATATATTGTCTTTATCAATGAATAAGAATGCTAAATTATTTGAATCATTTTTAGAATGTTTCAAAGAAGATATGAAAGATTCTGGAGAAAGAATTGGAGATATTGATAATGGATATTCTTTTATAAGATCTTGTAGTGAAGGATTTAATAGAATTATAGAATTGATATTAGAAGATGGATATGATGCAAGTGAGCATGATTCATTAGGATTTATCATGGCTATTAAACATGCTAATTATAAATTAGCATATTCTTTATTAAATCATGGTGCTAGAATTGATACTAAAAATAGATTAGCATATAAGATGTTTTTAAGAAATGAAAATAAACGTATTTGTCCATCTGGAGAAGAATGGTATCATAATGAATTATTAAGATTATTTAAAGAAAACAATAAACAAAAAGTAAAGGAATGATTTAAATGAATGAAGAAATCCCATCCTTTATTAAATTAGAAGGAGAAAAATTATTATTTCAAGGTGAAGATAAAGAATTGGTAGCCTATATTCCTGAGAAGTATTTTGAAAGAAAACTTGCTGAATTAGAAGGAGACTATATTAATTTAGTAGGAATATTTAATTATACAGTTCAAAATACCAAAACTGGTAAGAATAATGGATTACATAATTTCATTTATCCAACCTATGTTACAACTAGACCTGGGTCTGTTGAAAAAGTAAAAGGTATTAGATTAATCAAAAATTCTGATGCAGAAGATTATAGAATTTTAAGATATAAACCTGGAGATATTGTAATAAATTCTACTAAGACAACAAGATTCGTTGGTAATGTGGAGAAAGTAATGAACTTATTTTTTATATTGGGATATATTCCTAATACTATTCCATATGATAAACTTGGAGATATTATGTTTGAATCCATGGATATATTCGGTGATAGCTTTGGTGTTAATGCACAAGTTATGGGAATTGCCTTATCTGAAGTATGTAGAGATAAGAATGATCCAACTAAACCATTTAGATTAAGTAAATCTAATAATATGCATGATTATAAATCTATGAGTATTAGAAATGTATCTAAATTGATTTCTCCATATACAGCATTGATATCTGAAGATTTTGATGAATCTATTCTTTATGCAATGATGAATGAAAATCCAAAAGATACACCTCTTGAAAAAGTATTAGTTGGAACAGATAATACTTAATTTTTTATTACAAGTCAAATCTCCTGCTTTAACATTATTATAATTGAAGATTCTGTTCTTCTTATATCATAAATTTGATTAAAATAATTAATAAAAAGATTTCTATTATATAAAATAAATAGATTCTTTAATAAAAAGGAGGAATTTAAATGACAGTACCTGCTGTGTCCATAATTTGGGATGATCAGTCTGCGATTAACAAGGTTAATACAGTTGTTGAAGATACTGTTGATAGACCTATTATTATGGTTGCTAGTTCAGCTGATAAGGGTCCTGAGGAATGGAAAACAAAGATAATGGGACAGACTTTTTATGATTACTATGGTCAAGTTCCATCTTTTTCAAAGCATGGTCAGCCTCTTATTCAGGCTGCAAATGCTATTGATGCTGGTGCATATGTAACCTTTAAGCGTGTTGTTGCAGACGATGCAACTCTAGCTAATATTGGTATTGTTGCAGAGTTAAAGTACACTTCTGTTGGATATACTGACCCAACAACTGGTATGTTTGTTTGGGAATATAAGGATCCTTCTGGTGTTGTTAAGAGACAGTTCTCTAACACTGATCCTTCTACTAGTAGTAAGACTTACACCCAGGTATTCACTAATCAGGTTAATGTAGCATTTAAGGCTGTTACTTATAATCTTGGTGGTACTAGTGTTGGTGCTAATTCTAATAAGCCATCTGATTTTGCAAATCAGTTGTATAATACTTATGCTCATAAGGGAACTGTTGGTTCTAATGATCAGACTTATCCATTATTCATGATTACTGATAATGGTCGTGGTGAATCCAAGAAGCGTTTCCGTATTTCTCGTGATACCACTACTTCTAGACCAGTAAATTATGTTCGTTACTTTATTGAAGTAATGGAAAATGATAAGACTCTTGAGACATTCGCATTTACACTAAATCCTGATATTATAGAACAGGATAGAAATGTAAATATACAAAATGTTATTAGAAGCAGATCTCATCAGATTCGTTGCGTATTCTTTGAGGATGAATTTAATGCATTCTGTGAGAATGTAGCTTCCTTGTTAAATGTAACTACTTCTGTAGATACAGATACTCTGATTACTACTGGTGTAACTGCTGATGAGTTTAAGCGTCAGGATCCTATCTTTGGTACTGATTTCTATGGTAATACCTATACTTATCTGAAGTGTGATTATTCTGTTCTGAATAATGTATTTGGTATTCAATTAGCAAATGGTACTAATGGTTCTTTTGGCGATGCTCCTATCAAGGCAGCTGGTTACAGTGCTCAATTGGTACAGGCTTTTGATGGTACTTTTGATGATAGTATTTATGATCTTGATAATAATCGTATTGATGCTATTTTCGATGCTAATTATCCAAATCCTGTTAAGAGAGCAATCGAGGATCTTGTAACATTCCGTGAAGACTGCATGTACTTCCGTGATATGGGTCTTGGATTAGCATCTATCGGTAATATTCGAGTAAATGATAAGTTTAACTTGAAGAATCGCTTTTGTGCAACATATGTAAACTCTTATGATATTTATGATCCATACACCCGTAAGCAGATTTCTGTAACAGTAATGTATGATCTGGTTCGTCTATTCGTTAAGCATTTCATTAACGGTAGAACTCGTCCATTCTGTGGTGATAAGTATGGTGTAGATATTCCTATTGATAATATGGTTCCAGGAACCTTGAACTTCTCTCCTAAGAGAACTCCATCCTTAGATCAGAAGCAAGAACTGGATGATATGAGAATCAATTATCTCTCTTTCTATGATGGTAATATTCTTGCTATGAATAGCGAATATACTTCTCAGACTGAGTATACTCAGTTGAGCTGGATTAATAATGTTCTTGCTGTTCAGCAGGTTATCAAGGCTATTCGTGTTCTCTGTCCAAAGATTCGTTATAGTTTCTTGGATGGTGAAGATTTACAGAACTATAAGAAGGATGTACAGAACCTGATTGTAGATAAGTATTCTTCCTTGTTTAAGTCCTTCTCCATCGAGTATGTTGAAGATGGTACTTATGATTCTAACAAGATTATTTATGCTTGTCTATATGCTAAGTTCCGTAACTTCGTTCAGACTGAAATCTTTAAGATTATTGCCTTACAGTCTTAATAAAAAGGAAGGTGAAATATAAATGGCAACTGAAGATACTTCCAACATTTTTAGTGGAACAATGACTCCACAAGAAGTCCAGCAGTTTACACTCATGCGTGGTGTAACAGACTTCTCTAACCTGAACCAATATGATCTATATGAAACAGGTTATTCTTTCTTGATTTGTCTTTCCATTCCAACCTTCTTGCAAAAGGCTAAGGCTTTGAATGAGAATTACAAGATGCTAATTAACAACTATTGTCATATTATTGAATATGATTTCCGTGGTTGTCAGGGTATTGAGGATATCACTTCTGATCCTTCTCCTCTTACTAATGGTATTAATGAACTTAATATTATTACTAAGGTTAATGAGCAGGCAGCAACATCCTTTAGTATGAACTATTTCGAGCGTAGTGGTTCCATTATCACTAAGACTCATGAATTGTTCTTGCGTGGTATTAAGGATCCTCGTACTCAGTTTAAGCGTTATCTTGGATTGATTACTGGTCCTCGTGCTGATACTTCTAGCAATAATTTAAATAGTACTCATCTGGAGGGTTCCTTCCAGAATGAAGTATTCCATTATCTCTTAATTGTAACTGATAATACTGGTTACAATGTTGAGAAGGCATATATTCTAGCTTCTTGTCAGCCATCTACTGCAAACACTTCAATCTATAATGTTGAACGTGGTCAGATTGGATTCCAGGAAATGAGCATTCAGATGAATGGTATTCCTCTCTCTGGTAGAATTGTGAATGAAAAGGCTAAGAACTTCTTGAAGTATATTAATGCTCATACTTGCTTCGATGAGATGCAATTCGGTTATGATATCTTCTCTGATAGTAAATATAATATGGAAGAGATTGGTAATGCTATGACCTCTTCTCCTATTTATAACAATGGTAGCATTGTTTATAAGGAAAGCGAAAGCAATGGAATGGGTTATGGCAGCTCCTCTACTCAAAATACTAAGCGTGAATATTAATACTTTCTAAAAAATCTCCAAGGGATTTATTTCCCTTGGAGATTTTTAATGATTCTCACATATCAATAATCACAAACAGAAAATAGATATTTAAATAGGAGGTTAAATCAATGGCAAAGCCTAAGAATTCATTAAATTTAGATAGTATGAATAATATTAATAAGAAGTTAGCTCAAGATATTCAAAATAATATTAATACTGTTTATAATAATACTTATTTTAGCGATATTAAAAATACTTCTTATATTGATAGTATAAGACGAAGAATTGATTCTGATATTAACTCTTTAATGGATAAGAATCGTTTAAGAACAAACGGTTCTAATATTTCTAATCTTTATGCTAAAACAATGGCAAAAAATGATTCAGAAATAATTAAAGAATTAAGACATACTTTACAAGATGAATCTATGATTTCTGATATAATGGATTTATATTCTCAGAATGCTGTATTGAGAGATATAGATAGAGAAATAGATGTTGTTTGTAAATATATGCCTAAACTTGATCAGGCATTAGATATTAAAGCAGACCATGTATTATCAGCAGATCATTTTAATAAAGATGCTTTAGAGATTGTAGTAAGTACAAATGATTCTCAATCTTCTTCTAATTCAGATCCTAAATTTGATCAGTCTAAAGATATTAATTATTTTAAAAATAAATATAAACTTACTGAAAAGATTGCCGAAATATATAAGAAGACTGCAAAATATGGAGAACAATATGTATATGTAACTTCATATAATAAAGCTCTTAAATATTTAATGCAAAAGACTAATAATCCAGGAATGTTATCCGAGAATGGATTGTTAAACGAATCTGTATTAGAATCTGAGATTATTAATTCTAGTAGAATTTTAAATTTTGTATATAGAGAAACTCCTCTCACGGAATCCAGTAATATTACTAATAACTCCTCTAATAATATATTAATAGAATCAAATGAAGTTCCAAATGAAGATTATTTTGGAATCCAAATCGAATTAAACAATACTGGAATCATCCCAAGTATCATTAAACAGGAAAGTTCAATGAGACGTGTTTTAGAAGAAACATCTCATGTATTTACCGCTAACGGGGTTAAATCTAGTAAGAGTTTACTTAGTAATTCTAATTATTTAAATATTAGAAACCAAGAATTTGCTAAAGGATTACAATCTCCAACATCATTAGCAATTGATGGTATGAATGATATTGAAAATAAAAAAAATAATGATTTTGATAAGATTGATATTCCTGGTGCTGTTGTAAGATTATTAGATCATACAATGGTAAAGGGTATTTATATTAATGATATTTGTCTTGGTTATTATTATATTGAAACTAATAAGAATATGGATAGAGAAGAGCAAACCACATTTACTTCTACTTTAGGTGGATTACGTCCAAGAAGATCTACTACAAGTAGAGAAAATATGAATAATCAAGATGGTAGTAACGATATTGTATTACAAAATATTGCTAAGCAAATTTCTAGCAAAATAGATACTAATTTCATTAATGCCAATCAAGATCTTGCTCCAGAGATTTATAGTATTCTTAAATATAATGCTGATAATGGAAATGGTGGAGGAAGAATTGGTAAGGTAAGAATAACATTTATTCCACCAGAAGATATCGTTCATTGTTATTTTGAATATGATGATAAAACCAAGAGAGGTAAGAGCGATCTTCATAACTCCATCTTTCCTGCAAAATTATACTCTTGCTTGTATATCTCAAATGTAATTGCATTACTTACAAGAGGATATGATAAGAGAATCTATCATGTAAAACAGTCTGTTGATACAAATATCACAGCTGTTCTTATGAATGTTATAAATCAAATCAAGCAGTCCAACTTTAATCTACGTCAGATTGAGAATATGAATAATATCATGAATATCACTGGTAGATTTAATGACTTAGTAATACCACAGAATCAGAATGGTGAATCACCAGTAAACTTCGAAGTATTACCTGGTCAGCAAGTTGAAGTTCAAAGTGAGTTTATGAGAACATTAGAAGAGATGGCTGTTAATCAAACTGGTGTAACATCAGATATGATCAGTATCCAAAATAATGATCAGACTGCTACACACCTAACACAAACTTCTAGTAGATTCTTAATGAAGATTTATAATAGACAGCAAAAATATCAAAAGATTCTATCTGAGATAATTACAAAGATATATCAAGCTGAGTATAATTGTAATGATACAGTTGAAGTAAAACTACCTCCTCCAGCAATGCTTAACTTCACTAATACTTCTCAGTTATTAGCATCTGGTAATGAGCTTATTCAAAATATAGTTCAGATGAAGATGGGTGCTGAAATGGATGAATCCTTAAAGGCTACTTATACTGGAAAGTTAATGCAATACTATTATAATTCATTCTTACCAATGGATGAAATAAATAAACTAGCAGATGAAACTCGTATAGAAGTAGAATCTAATAAGTCTGGTGGTACTGAAATGGATAATGGTGGCATGTAAAACAAAAAAGAGACCCTTCAAAGGGCCTCACTAAACTTAATGAATCTTAATAGAATCATATCTATTAGGTAATATCGTTAAGTCTAGCCATTCCAAGAATCATCTTGTCGAGAAGCATAGATCCTTCTTCTTTAGAAAGCTTTCCATTAGAAAGGACTTCTTTTGCTTCGCAGAGATCATGAATAATCCCTGCTAATTCAACAGATGTTTTATAACGACCGATAACTAAATCGACCTCTCATACTTTACATCTTTAAAATTCTTTTCCATTTTTAAAACATCCTTTCTCTAATAAAACAACTAATACTAGATAAGTAATATTGAACTTTTACAAAAAAAGAGAGATAAGGGATTTCTCCCTTATCTCTTATTTCATTGATTTTTAAATTTAACTACAGTTTTTAAGTTTTTATTATTATTAGCCATTTTAATTAATTCTAAATCTCGTTTATCAAGTTCCATTACCTTTTGATCTAAATCATTATCAGATAAAGTGATTTCTGTGCATTTTGTAGCATACTTATTCATTACTGGAAGTTTAGATTTATAGTAATACTTGATAGATTTGAATCCAGTATCTATCACTTCTATATACATAGTATCTTTAGCTCTTGTTCTTCCTAAAGTCTGAATTGCTAATTGTTTAGATTTGAATGGTTCATTTAAAATAATGGTCATTTCCAACCCATGTATATCTAATGCAGCACCAGCAGACTTAGTTGTGGTTAATATTATCTTATTATTTAATTGGAATCTTTTTTGGTCTTTAGGAACTAATGATGTAAATATACCTACTGGCAAATTTCTAAAGTAATAAGATAACCAATAGTAAGTAATATTTATAGCATAATTAGTACCAATATAAATTAAACACTTCCCTTCTGGAGAAACTTTATTACTAATTATTTCCATAAGAATTCTTAGTAATTTAAAATAATTTGGTCTGGTTACTAAATAATTTTCATATTTAATACGATCAAATCCATATACATTTTGACAATCACTAATTTGTAATGGATTAGGATGACTATTAAAATGAATAGCCAAGTATTCTGTATGTGGATCATTATCTTGGTCAAACATAGATATCTTTGGAACTTTCTCATATAATCTTTGATATATCTTATCTTCATTAGTATCACTCTTCATTGGTGTAGCGGTAAGATAATATGTCTTCCAAGTATTGGTAAAATTATCTATCATAATAGTATTATCTAAATAAAGATGAGATTCATCAAAAATCTTAATACCTATTTTTAATTTTTTAAATAATTCACTAACAGACTCCCAACCATTATTATTAGCATATGCTTTAATAGTATCATGAGAAACTAAATAGAACTTAATATTATTATGATCATGGATTCCATTAAATAATTTAATAATAGAAGCTTTGCCAGATATTATATATACTTCTTTATCATTTAGATTAGTATATTCTAATATCTTTTCTTTCCACTGATATAACCAATCTATGGTAGATGTAATCATTGCTGATTTGATATGGTAATAAGCAAATATAGTTATAGCTACATATGTTTTACCCTTACCAGTAGCAAGATTTAAAGATAATTGAGATTTATCTCTATTCTTATAATATTGGTCTAATCCTAAACAGAATTTAAGAGCTTCAATTTGAACCTCATCCCTTGGTTTATACTTTAACAATATCTTATCTACTTCTTCATATTGATCAGGAATATTCTTCTCGAATATATCTCCATAGAAGTTTCTATAAATAAAATAATCATCCATACCTGATGGAAGATATAAATCTTTATTCTTATCATCATAGTATATACCAAATATTCTATACCTATGATATAATTTATCCCATATCGAAAACATCTTTTCAATATATGGAGAATCACCCATTTCATAATTATGTATCACAGTACAAGTTCTTCTTTTCTCTACTTTAGCAGACATAGTATAATCCTTTCTTTAAAGTAAAAAATAAATTGAAGCCTTTATCCCCAATTAAGAGGATAAAGGCTAAAATATTTTTTAATCTAATAATCTAGTTTTCTTTGAATTTGGTCTAAACTTCTCATAAATTTCTTGATGATTTGGAGGTAATTTATTACCCTTAGTAACAAACATGACTGGATTCTTTTTAAAGTCGGTTGTTTTAGCATAAGGATCATCATAAATCTCATGACCAACATTCATAAACTTCAATGGTTGATGCATAAAGAATGGATCATATACAGAAGATTTATTCTTCTTAAAGGTCATTGGATCATATAAAGATTTAACCAACTTCTGATATATCAAAGAAACTATAACTGATGGATGATCAGTCAATGCTTCATTTAAAGTTAATACTTCATATGGTTCATTGAAATTACTCCAATCTGGCATTTTCAGTCTATCATAAATATTTCTAATCTGATTAGCCAATATTACTTCAAGATGAATAGACCTACAATGGATTTTACCCTTAATAACACTATCAACTAATTTCATTATCAATGTACTAATATCAAATTTCTTAGTAACATCTTTCTTATTAATAAGATCAGTAAATACATCCAATGCTTTACCAAGATCATTGTTTTGCATCTTTAAGAAGAAGATATTTATATCCTGAAGTTCCATTAATGGAATAACGATTTCAAAATCTTCACTATCAATATCTTCATCTTTAATGGATTTGATGAAATTTCTAATAATCTTACTAAAAGAGTTTGATATATATAATCTTGCTTTTGAATTATCACCACTTTCTTCATCTACAATAGAAGACATATCCATTCTAGTACCATCTGGACTTTCAACCTGAAAATCAGTTACATATTCATTATAAATCTGAGTTTTATCATCACTCATAGAATGCTGATCATTAGAATAGAAAATATGCTTAAAAAAATCATCATCATTTTCTAATTGAACTTCACTAGGTTTAATAATAATATTCCATCCCTCTAATGATTCAACTGTATCAAATGTTTCATTATTAAGAGAAACACTATTAATATCAATATCAAATATCTTATAGAAATCGCTAACCCAATTAATAACTATAATCATAGTTTCAAGCAAATGTTTAGCAGACAATCTCATCTGTGTATATTGCATTGTAATAATCTCTGTAGCTATTCTACCAATATTGATATCAATATTAGTTCTAGAGAGTTCTCCATAACATCTTTTGCAAATACCGTGTCCCTCAGCAAAAGACTTACACATTGCTGGAGTTCTTAAGTAAATCCATTTTCCAATTAAATCAGTTCTATCTGGAGTAATAAGAAATTCTGGAGCATTCATATCTAATCTAGCATATCTATCAATAAAATGATTTAATATATCTTTATTCTTAATAAAGATATGAGCTAAATTATTTGTATGACAATCAAAATCAATGTCTGGATTCAAGAAAGTATCCATAGCATTTAATCCCAGTATCCTAGAAAATCCTCCAGATTCTCCGACATTCTTCTTAGAGATAATTTGAGCTACTCTGGATGCACCACAATCTATATATTCATAAAGAAGATTATTCAAACCTCCAGTAATATATGATTGATTAATAATATCATGATATATTGAACCTTGGCCATCTGGTTTTGTACCAATATTAAAACTATTCTCTTTATATTGTTTAATATTGATACCCTCTTGTGCAGCAAATGCATTTCTCAAACAATGTTCATGCCCCATAATTTCAACACTATTCATGATAAGATCAATAGCTTTATGAACAATTTCCATACCTTTATCCTTAACATTCTCAATAGGAACATCAGATAAGTCGCAATGGATCAATTTATCATAATCTGGACAAGCATCCATTAAATCAATACTATCTTCTAAGTTTAGAGTATTAGCTAAGAATAAAGAAAAATCATCTACATCAATAAAGTTATATAAACCATCAGCAATAATATTATTCATTAATCTATTATCAGTAGTTGTTCTTCTTTTTAATATAAAGAATTTATCTATAAACTTCTTTATATCTTTACTAGTAATATGCTTAAGAAATACTAAATGATATGGTTTAATAGTTTCATCTCCTAAAGCAACAATATTATACCAAAGGATAAGATTAAAATAATAATCTGGTATAGTTAAATCAACCATTTCTCCATTACCAAAATCTATGGTAACAAAAAGAAATTTAACAGGGTCTGATTCAATACCGTCTTTCAACAAGCTTAAAATTCCATCATAATGATTTCTCCAATTATTAATATTAATAGAATCAGCTTTAACTACTAAACTTCCTTTGGTGATAAGTTCATCATAAATGTAATAATTATTATGATTATCCAACATAAAACATATCTTCCTTTCTAAAATAGATAAAAATAAAACTCTCTTATAAAATTGTTTTTGATAGAATAAAGAGTTAAACTCTTTATAATATCCTCCTTCCTATTCTATCATTTATATAGTATATATTTTATTTTCTTTTTAGTAATTATGAGACAAAAAATATCGAAGATACCAATTAAGGTATCTTCGATATTTCGAGTATAAAACAGTAATACAAACATCCAATAGGGAGGAGGATCATAAAATAAATTTAAAGTAGCAATTAATTATTTTACAACCATTATTTATATGTTTCTAAAAATCATTAACGAAGATTTCTAGTGTTCATATCAAAAGCCCTTGGAGAAAGCTTAATCAATCTCTTCTGGCTCTTAACTGCATCACGCTTTACCTTATTAGCATACTTCTTATAAATACGATCAAGCAGCTGACGCTCCTTGATACGATTCTTACGAAGAGCTTCCCAATCAGCATCACCCATCTCCTTAGCCTTTTGGAGTGCAGCAAGGTGAGTACGACGAGTAAGGTCATCATACTTAGTCATTCTAACTACAGAACGACGACCAACAACACCTGCTTCTTCTAACTGATGGAACTCATCAGAATTCAGATAAGCCTTACGCTCTTGGTCATTCATCATAGAAACATGTTCAACAATAGCAGACTCAAGTAACTCATTCATATTAGCAATAGAAGAATTACCCATCTCTTCATCATCAATCATATCTACAGATTCATCTAGACCCTCTAAAGATTCTCTAAAATTAAATTGCTGCTGATCACGATCAACATCATTACTTCTGTAAAATGGCATAATTAAATTCCTCCTAATTTTTAAATTTAAATTCTAATACCCTAATTCTGATTTTGCAATATATAACTTAAATGATTTAGGGAGTACTTATAATGATGTTTTCAAATTATTCTTTAAATTTATTTTATAAATATACTATAATTATGAGATGGGAGGAAAAGGAATTGGATAAGAAATATTCTAAAACATCAATGTGAGAAGGAGATGAAATTTTTTTAAATGGAGGATTTATAATTATGATTTATTATGGGGAGTTTATTGATGGATTAATTTTTGTAACAGACTTTTCTAGGGGAAGTAGAGCATCCTTCTCTAAATCTTATATCTATTATGATAATAAAGAACTTTGTTATGAAAATACAAATATTTCCTCAATAGGTTCTAATGCTAAGAAACAAAAGAAAGCTTATGATTCTATGCTTGAAAAAATTTATAAGCGATTAAAGAATGAAACAAATTATATTTATAAAACCAAAGAGACTAAAAAGAAAATCAAGAGATATGTATCATCAACACTATTATCAGAGTTAGAAACATTAAAACATTATTAATTTTAAATTCAATAGGGAGGAATTTAAATGAATGACAAAGAACTACCATCAGGAAAACTTATAGTAAGATATAAAGAAGATATGATTAATATCTTACAAAAGCTCTGTCCTAAATTAGATTTAATAGAATTAGAAGAGAGAGTTAATTATTCTATCATTAAGCATTTTAAAAATCAAGATGCATTAATTGATAATAATTATACGAAAAGAAAAGCTAATATGGATTTTGTTTCATTAGCAAATCAACTTCTTAAAGGTAATATTATAATGACCACACAAGGAGTATTATTTCAAAAACATGGAACAGTTAAAAATCCATTTTATAATTTCATTCAATATCTTGTTGATAAAAGAGATGAAGCAAAGAATGAAATGAAGAAGCATCCAAAAGGATCAGAATTATATAATAAGTATAATCTACAGCAATTGAACTACAAGGTATCTTGTAATGCCTTGTATGGATGTGCTGGTAACTGGAGTTCTATTTTTTACAATCTTTATCTTTGTACTGCTGTTACTGGTCAAGGAAGAGGATGTATTTCAGCATCAATAACAATGTTTGAAGGACTATTAGCAGATAATATGAAATTTGAAACATTGACTGAAGTATTTACTTTTATGAATAATATCTGTAATGATCAGAAAAAAGAGAATATGCATAAGTTTAATGATTATGAAATATTAGACCATAATGTTTCATTAGAACAAGCATATCTTAAGATTGTTCGTAATTGTAATTGGGCATTTAATGATAATGCAAGAGATGCTATATGGCAATATATGAGCAATCTTGATCAAAGAGAATTGAATGTTATTTATTATAAAAACAATTTATATGAATTCTGTTCTAATTCAAGAATAATTAAACTAATTCTTGATATTTTGTGTAAATTAGAGGAACCTTTCTTGGATCCGAATAAGCCAAATCCCGAGATTAAAGATGATATACATTTATTACAAGATATACTATTTGAGTATGTATATTATCGTCATATTTGGATTGATAAACTAGAACGAGTTTATTCAATGATAAGAGATGTAGTATTGATAACAGATACTGATTCATGTATAGTATCTCTAGATGAATGGTATCGTTTTGTTAGAAAATATACATTCAATGTTCCTATGAAAATCAAATACACTAGAGAACAGATAAAGAAGAAAGCTGGCGAAATAATACTTCAAAAACAACAAACTGAGTGTCATAATGAATATGATTTTTATAATGATGAGATTGTAGAGAAGAAGAGAGTTAAATATCCATATGTAATCATTGAAGAGGATAATCTTAGATTCTCTATAGTTAATATCTTGAGTTATATAGTTTCACAATTCATCTTAGACTATATGGTTCTTTTTGGAGAGAATTATAATACAATGAATAATCATGATCGTAAATGTTTATTGATCATGAAGAATGAATTCTTATTCAAATCTTTATTACTTACAGAGAGTAAGAAGAATTATGCAAGTTTACAATTACTTCAAGAGGGTTGTATAATTCCAGAGAATCAGCAATTTGATATTAAAGGTATGCCTATTAGTAAAGTAGGAATACCAGAATCTACTTCGAAACAATTAAGTGATATCATCGAATACGATATTCTTAGAAATGATTTTGTTGATCAGATTGATATCATTAGAAAATTTGCAACTTTGGAAAAGCAAATCTACAATTCTATTGCTCAAGGTGATAAGAAGTATCATAAACCAGCAAGAATCAAATCTGCTAGTTATTATGATAATCCAATGATAATTCAAGGTGTTAAAGCTTCAATAGCGTACAATGAAATACGTTCTAAGGAAGAAGAGTATATTGATTTAGAAGAAAGAAATACAGTTCTAATTATTAAAACTAAGATAGATAAAAAGAATTGTAATGATATTTCTAAATCATTTCCTCATCATTATTTAAGATTAGTTTCTCTTCTAGAAAGAAAAGAGTTTAAGAATGGAATCACTTCCATTGCAATTCCATTAAATGCTGTTATACCAGAATGGATTAAACCATTTATTGATTATACAACAATTATAGAAGATAATCTTAAATCTTTCCCATTAGAGGAATTAGGTATTTCAAGACAGAAGAACAATTCTGTAGTAAATTCTAATATTGTTTCATTCTAATCAAACAAAATTCCCTAGGAGTTAATTCTCCTAGGGAAAATAATTTATATAAATATATTATATTTATAGAAGAAGAAAAAGGAGGAATATAAAAATGATTGTTGGAGTATATGATGATGAAAAGGATTTAGAACTTTTGGATCCAAATCAAGATGAGTATGAGGAGAAGGTGTTAGATGACTTTGTTAGTGTTAAAATGAACAAACAAACAAGTCTAATTAGAAATCACTATTCTATACCAGCATTTCCAGATGAGGAGGATGAATTCAATAGTTTATCAGAAGATGATTATCTAACTATTCTATTTTCAAATCTGGGATTTAAAAGTCATCCTGATAAGAATGATAGATGGTGGATGAATGGAATCAATTCTAATTTAACTAAGTCAAATAAGTTGCTTAGTAGTGTAAGAAAGGATTATTCTGATATTATTGTTCATAAAACAGAAACTCTTGATGAGATTATCAAGAAGATAAACTTCTGGTTTTATGGAGAAGTTAAGAATGGATATTTGATAGATTTAGAGAATTCATTCGATATTGATGAGAAGAAGTTAATGTATAATCGGCAACATAATATAGCTTCTAATCTATCTTTTCTATTATTCGAAGATGAATATTATTGGGATTCTGCTGAGATATTGAATAGCAGATTGTATGATCTTAATCCAGATATCAATAAAGAATATTTTGAATTCTGTATTAGGGATGAGGAATTATTATTATCTGTTGAGGTTCAGAATCCACATATTTGTTTTTTGTTATGTGCCATTAATCCAGATATCTTATTTAGTATAATAAGACGTTGTGAGATTAATGCATATATGGATACCTTTAGAGAGCAGAATCTGGATTCTTATGCTCTAATAAATGATCAAGATTCAATTATTAAATTTGAATCTTATCTCAATGACATGTTGAATACTTGGTGGGAGGCGTATCAGAAGTTTGATATCTCTGGATTAGAATATATCAATGAATGGAATCTAAGAAATCAGGAGGAGAAAGATAATCAAGCATTGTATGATAAATTATATAAATATGATTATATTGCTCCAAAAAGAGTGATGGATATTATGGATAACTTTGATAAGATGATTGATGATTTTTCCCTGTTATCTGAATATCAAAAGGATCAATTATTTGCAAATATGGTAATGACTGAAAGCAAATATATGTTTGTAAATAAGAGAGTAGATATGAGATATATTCCAAAGAAATTGGAAGAAGATGAGAATATGAGGGAGTTGGTTTATAGAAGATTGTATATCTGCTTAACTCAAATGGAAAAATATTATCCAGATCTTTTGGATGATGAATGTGGTAAATTATCTATTGTAGAAGAGGGATATATTAGTCCAATTCAGTTCTGTCTATATAATAAGAAGTATAATTGTTTTATTATATTACAGAAGAGAGCTTTACCAACCACTGGAGAGGTATCAAACTTTGTAACAGAAATACATTCTCCAAAATCAACTGTAAGATTCTATTTAGAAAATTATAATATTCATTTTAAGCTAAGTTCTAAGGCAATGGCTGTTCCACAGAATCAGTCTATTCCAGAATATACTATTCCAGATAATATGAGTGTAAAATAATACTCATATTGTTACTTTATTTTAAAGGAGGTGATTTCATTTGGAAGATTTAGATAAACAACCAATCTTGAGATATAACAAAATCTCAGATAGTATTACGTTCATCAATAATAGTCTCATGATGAGAATGAATGTAGTTTTATATTCAAATTCAGAAAGATATGGTAGAAAATATTATTATTCTGAATATGGATATAATGACAAGAATGGATTTCCTACAGTTAAAATGAATCGTTCATACGATGCATATTTATCAATAGAGAGTTATGGAAAATCTTATAGATCTAAAAGATTTTTTATTCTTAGAGTAGGAGAATTAGAAAAATTAAAATATGAGATTCTTCCTAAACTTAAAGATTGGTTAATATCTAGAGATAAATTAGTAGAGTTTAGATCAGATAATAAACTTTATATGAGAGATTCATATGGTGCTTTAAGTAAAAAGGAGTGGAAACATTATATAGCACCAATAGTATTCAAGACAAATAATATCTTATTCTCTTTTAGACCAGGAATAGATTCTACAAGAGATGAGATGTGTATAGTCATGATGTGTGAAGATCCACATGAAGAATATAATATCAGTATTCTTAAGATGTATGAATTAATTAGAATTATAGAACAATTTGATATTTTTCTATATGCTTCCTCTATGCTTAATTATATAGGAAGACCAGAAATGGGAACTAATTATAATCATACTAGTAGTCCTTTACAGAGTGGTAGAACTTCGAATCCTTTTGAACAAAAGGGTCGAAACAATTTAAAGAATCCAACAACAAAAGAAGAAGTTGGATATTTTGCTAATTTGCTTAAATAGTAATTGAAAGAGGAGTGGAATAAACAATGGAATTTGAAATTAATACTAAAAAATTTATAGATAAGAGTAACTTTGAGAAAATTGATGAGATTGAGTGGGATAAAATAAAGCCTGGATTTGCATTTGGTATTAATGGATTCATCATGTTTTAATATTTCATATTCATATATATTTATTGAATATAATGAAATCTTAAATGAGATTGTATTTTATCATACAATAAGTGGTTCTATAGAGAAAGATTTAAATTGATTTCAGAGAATGATTATTATAATTTCATTATTGATGACTTTAGAGAGGATGATCTCAATAAGATACCAACTATTTATTTAGATGAGCTTAGATATGCTAGAAGATGTGTTGTATTTAAAGATGTTATTTTATATAGTCGTCAAATTTGTGATAATGATTTCTTTAAAACTTCAAATTATAATCCAGCAAAAAATACTTGCGATCTTATTAATTTTAAACAAAAATTCAAATTAAGAAATGTTAAAGTAGACTTGGTCACTTCAGCAGCGAATATATTTATCAGAGATAATTTTACTACTGAGCCTAAAGTAACTGATGAACTGATGTAAACAATCGTTACAAGCTTATCATTAGAACCAATGAAAGTAGGGGTAATAAAATTGTAGTAGTGCAGAGAGATAGATGGGAAGTTTGTATAGTAGTTTCCCAAAAGCATCATTTACTCCTGAAACAGTAGAAAAAAGTTATCAGTAGTAGAATAGTTTATATCTTAACTAATAAAAAATGCTCTTGGGATAAAAAATTATTAAAGGAAGGAGAGAAATATTATCGTAATGATTATAATATTTTGAAGATGCAAAATGTTGCATTTAGTTTAGATAACATAGAAAGTCTTTATGATACATATTTGAGCAATATTTTTCCCAAGCAAGTTAGATATTAAGAAGAGAAATGGTGCAGATACTATTAAAGCTATTATTGATTTTAATGATAGCTTTTTTGGTTTAAATCTCATAAACAAAAGAAAGGAAGTAAAATAATGAAAATCGATTTAATTAAATGGGACAAGGTTAAACCAGGAAGTAGAATTGACATTAGTTTTCTAAAGTGGAATAATGTAATGCCTTCTTATTATATCAAGAACGATGAAGACCTTAATAATTTCACTGTATATAATTCTTTAACTGGTGAGATCGAAAGTTATAATTTGAGTATACAGCAAGATCTTATTGAGGTTGATATTGATAAGACACATAGAATTGGTCCTATTTATCCTGAACCTAAAGTAAATGAAATAGTGGTATTTAATGATCTTATTAATAATCCCAATTATTCATTTAATTCCGAGAAGTTCTTTAGAATAAAGGATTGGGATGATAAAAATAAAACCTGTACGCTTATTTCAGAAAAGAGCAAATTCATCTTACGTAATATTCATTATAATGATATAACTTCAATATCTAGTATTTTCCATTTAGATAATATTATTGATAAAGATGAAATAAATAGTCTGAGTTTCAATAGTATTAGTAGTACATTTGGAGATTACCATCTCTATATCAAGAATGATAAATATCGAAAATTTATTATTATTATCGTTTTTGATATATTCTCAAGAGAGTATGGTATTGATCTTATCAGTACAAATGATCGATACGAAATATATGATTTTAAAGATTTTATTGAAAGTCCGATTAGTGTTTGCTTTGAGCAAATTTTAAAGAATTTCTATTCTAAATCAATGCCAAATAAAGGTGTTATATATCATAGAATAGACTTGGAAAAAGATGAACTATTTGTAGAAAGGAAGTTTAAATTTAAGAGTTGGACCTGTTTGTATGATTTATATTTCAATAATATTTTTACAGATGAAGAAGTATGTACTAATAGTAGTGATATGCGAAAGAAAATTGAATCTGTAAAAACGGTTATGATAGAATTTAACAAATGTTGTCATAATATGGATATGGAAGACTAAAAATGTTTTGATTTAAAGAAGCACTGGAAGCAGTGCTTCTTTAATTGTTTTCATAGAAGAAAAGGAGAGATTCAAATGGAAATGAATATTAAAAATTTAAACAGTATTATTGCTAAGGATGTAATTAATCCAGATGATTTGAAGGTCGGAATGTATATATCTAGAGTTGATTATGAGGGTAAGAAGATTGAGAATAGATACTTTATCAGTTCTATTAAATCTAAAACTATTATTAGTCCATTCTTTAATAAGAAAAAAGTTACAAAGGTTGTTAAATGTTTTGATATCATTGCGGATGAGTTTGTAAACTTTACTGGCAATGCATTATTAAATTTTGTAAAGCCAAAATCTACTGATTTTTATGATTATCAATTTACACTTAATAGTGAAATTGATGTGATGGATGAAGATGATTATGTTGTTTTTATAGAACCAAAAGAAATTCAAATGGTTATTAAAAGAAACAGACCGAAGCACGTATTTATGATTACAAAATATTTTACAGATAAATATGGTGCTTCATTTGTAAACCTTGTAGATGATGATGGTAATTATTTGATCAATATTCCAACACCATTCGTAAAATATTACAACAAAGGCAAAATAAATAACGATAAACCAAAATTGGAGGAGGAAAATAAGTTATATGAGAATATTGAAGTGTTTAAGAACAAAGTTGAGAATTTGAAGAGAAGTTTTTATAAATCTTTAGATTTGTCTAAAGAATTTGAAGAAAATAAAAAAGTAAATTTTGGATTCTCTTTCAGTGCTAATGATTTTGGAATCAAAATTGAATTTTATGATGAAAATCATAAATCTATGAGTCAGATTTTCATTGACTTTACCAAAATCGATTCTGATAATATTGAGCAACGGATATCAAAATTTGTTAGTGCTCTGTCTATGCTATCTCTTAGTTTAAATAAAATTAATATTAATGAAAAGACTATTAGTAAATAGGGCAAAATTGTTTAAGATTAAAGAAGCATTGGAAACAGTGCTTCTTTAACTTTTTTATATAAAGGAGGAAATTAAAATGGATAAAGAAAATAAAGTAGTGATTATGAAAGAAAATCTCACAATTGGTACTACTATATTTTTTAAAGAAAATCAATTAGGAGAAAGAATGCCTATTGTACTTATTCCCAGTGTGTTGAATTATGTATATGAAAATAATTATATTAACGTATACAGAATTGATACTAATGATTTTGAAAATATTTCATTAGAAAGAATCTTCAGTATTACAAATCCAATTAAATTAAATAACCCATCAAATCAAAAATTTTATTTAGGAGAAATTGTTAAATTTAAAGGTTGCAATAAAAAGTTTATAGTTTCTCAAATTTCTGAAAATGATGATATAGTATATATATATGAAATAGAATTTGGTTCAAAAATCTTTGAAGATGTTAGTTTATGGGTAAAGGCAGACTTACTTGATCATGTAGAACCATCTCGTGCAATAGATTGGAGTAACGAAGAATTTAGCAAATCATTCAAAGATAATCCTAAAAAATCTTATAAAGATTATCGTTTCGGTATTGCTATTAGAGTTCTAGATAGTTGTCTGAATAATAAAAAGTATAAAATTATTATTGTTCATGATATGTCATGTTATAATATCAAGATCTGTCTTGATGAAGAATATACAGATCAGTTATTAATGGAAACTATGTTATCACTATTCAACCCATATGAAAGTTTTAGAATTGAAGATGAAGATGTTGTTAAAGACAATTATTATCATTATATGGAAGCAAGAATAACAGAAAAAATGAAAGATAAAAATTTTAATCTATCAAGTATTAGATGTATAATAGATGATGAATTTAGTATGAAAGGAGTTAAAGAAGATGAATAAATATCTAGTAAATTAAATTTAACTTATATACTATTATCATGAATAGCGAGGGTTGAGATATACCCTCACGTAATAACAATATTTTATAAAGAGAGGTAAATGATTATGACAAAGAAAACTATCGAAACCGTACCATCTACAAACTATTATAAGATTGGAGAAATGCTTACAGTTCATACTAAATCTCTTAAAAAGAAAAAGTATGCTTCTGGATATCTTGTAATAGAAAATTCCCAACCAGAGTTGTTGGCATTGTTTAATATCTTTACAAATGAAATAGAGTTTGTAAAGTGTTCAACTAAAGATGATCTCATTACGAGCAATTACATTGATGAGAGTATCAAAAATAATGATAATCTCAAAAAATATGATATAGTAGTATTCAAAGACACTATATCAAGAAAAAGAATGAAAATCTTTTTCATCAATAAGATTCATAAGGATAATACTTGTGATCTTATTAAAGTAAATTGCCTTGGTCTTACAGACGAGAGTATTATATTGACATTAAAAAATGTCAACATGAATTTGTTAATGCATATTGAACATGCATTTCGTATTACTCATAAAAATAAATATGATAACAAGACCTACACTTTCCAAGATTACAAATTTGGTTTAACAAATGATCTTGAGCAAAACATTATTGTAGGTACCTTGGAAAAGGAGGAACAATTTGAAGGTAATAAAAACAAGAATATGATTTGTTGTAGTGACACTAACTCAGATATAAGTAAAGAAAGAACTTTACTTAATCGTTGTTTTAGTTATCTGAATGATCCATCAATCGTATTTAAAGCATCTTCTGAGCATATGAAGATGATATTTAAAGAGATTTTCCCAGATTCACTTGATAATACTCTAGTTGATGACAAAGATTAATTGATGCTTTTTAAAATAATAATAGGGTATAATACCCTATTATTATTTTTTGATTATTTTATTTATATAAGGAGAATATAGTTATGAAGTATGCAGTAGTAAGAAATCCAAAGAAGAGAAGTCATGTTCCTTTTAGAGATCGGGTAGGAGAGGTTATTAAGACTTATAAAGGTGAGAATGAAAATATCTATACCTTAAAGTTTGGTGATATTGAGGAGTATTTTTCCGAAGATGAAATTAGGATGATCAAAGAAAAAGAAGAGAAGATCGATACTACTTTGAAACATTCAAAGAACCCTAAGAATATCAAAAGAGAGAATTATCCAAATGATATTCCTATGATACCACAGGGTTATGATGTTGGTATCTATGATAAGCCTAATAATAATAGTGTATTTTATTCTTGGGAAGAATCCTTTATATCTTATCCTATTTGTGAATACTTTAACAATAATGATTTCTTCCATATTCTTAAATATATTAGTGGAGATTTCTTTAGGAATATAAATGATGCTAGACGAAATAAGAACAAGGTTCTTAATTCCACTTACAAAAATTTTGAGAAGATGAAGGATTGGGCTAGTATCGAGAGAGCTATTTTTAATGATGAATCTCTCAATCGCGGTTCTGTAGAGAATATCAAATTATCTAAGTTTGCTAACCACAAGAAGTTCAAGCACTATTATAAGATTTGCTGTAATAGCGAATTCAACACTTGTAGTATTGAAAAACATAATATTGTTCCATCTGTTATTCTGTGTTTTGATTATGCATCTGGTAATTTCTTTACTACCAGATCTGAAGCAGAGAATTCTGTTATGTATAAGAAGATGAAGACGTTCTTTAAAGAACAAAAGAATCATCGTATTTAATTATTAAACAAATTAAATTCCACTACTCCATTATGGAGTAGTGGATATTTTTTTTAGTTAATAGTAAGAAGTACTGGTTGATTACGATTTGCTGCACTAACATAATTACTTTCAAGATATTCTATAATCTGTTGTCTATCTCTAGATTTCTCCTCTAAAGATGATAATTTTAAATCTATATTAGAATATGTAGTTTCAAGATTATCATACATCTTTAATTGTTCATATAAGAAAGTAGCTACATCAGATATTGCTAATCTTTCAAATAATTCCATTTGCGTTGGAGGAATAGTTTTCAAATTATCTGCATGTTTTACAAATAGATTGATTGGTATTGTTTGATAATTGGTTAAAAAAGATGAAGATATAATTATATTCAATTTTATCTTATTCGGAGGAACAAATTCAAGATATATACCATTAGAGAATGCAGATACATGATCTGCCATCATCTGTATATCTGTAAATGTTTCAAAATCAACACCACTAGTCATCATATCATATGAATTAACTCCTCCATATAATAATCCTGGATAATGAGCACTCCATGCGTGCCAATCAATATCACCAACTCCTAATATTTGTACATTATTACATATAGACTCATCTATCAAATAATAATCATTTTTTTTATTCTCAGGGCCTAATACATATGGCATTTTATTAGGTAAGTATCTTGAAAATGTATCTAAAGTATCATTACAAATAACTTCTTTAGCCCATACATTCTTAGACATATAGTCTGGTAAGTTTAATTGCTGGGTTCCCAAGCGTCTTTCAATTTTATTTAATAAAAGAGTCATTGAATTAGCCATTGGCATTTTATATACACCTCTTTCTAATTAAAATTATTTATAATGATGTGAAACTAAATGCCTCATAGCAAAAAAAATAAATTTATATGAAAATCATTAGGTAGACCATAAGATCTACCTAATGATATTGATTTCGATTTTATTAGATAATTTTATTTTATAATCGAAATATTAGTTCTTAATATAAGCATTTAATGCTTTTCGATTGTAATTTATAATCCTAAGGACTATATAATAAATAGAGATTGGATGTTATCAAAGATTTTCGAATAGATTTGATAATAATTCACAAATTAATTTGATCGTGAATTTTCTTATAGATAATTTGACTATTGTGGTAGTTCATTAGTTAATGAACTTTTTATTCTTTTGAATTTCATGATCAAAACCTCCTTTCTATTTTAAATTCAATATTATAATATATTTTTGAAATAAGAAAGATTTACAAAATCCCCATACTCCATATGGAGTATGGGGAGGTTTTTAATAAAAAAAATAATTATATTTATAAAATCATTGGGTATGTTTTAAAATAATATAAAGCACACCCAATGAGTAATTTTCGACTTTTCTAAATTGATTTCTTTGAATAACAATATATAAGTCGTAGCATTCTCTTTTAATATCAATAAGATATTGATTGTTAGTATTATTAGAATAAACATTTAAGTTTATTTTTATCATCGATTCTCGTATAGTTTATAACTATACACTATTATTAGTTGTGATTACTCAAATAGTAATTCACCTAGGTATTCAAATATTAATTTGAATATATTGATTATGATTTGGATGATTTCTTTTGCGAGGTTTTTAGCACATGCTCGCAAGAAATAATTAAAAAATAATTGCTTATTTTTCTTTTTCATAATCAAGAACCTCCTTTCCTTAATAATACACTATTATAGTATATTTTTAAAGAAAAGATCCCCCATACTCCATATGGAGTATGGGGAGGTTTTTGTTTTTACTTATTTAGCTTAACAGCCATAAATGAAACATATAATTTACATTTCTTTTTTGGTTTTGTTATCTCAAAAGATGCTAGAAAATAGTTAATAGGGACTTCTGGTACAAAATCGACTATGGATAATCTTACAGAATCTCCTTTAGAGATGTTAAGAAATGCTTTATTAAGGTAGAGTATATATGGTCTGTATATAGACCCATAAATCTCCTCATCTGGTATCCAGATTTGAGCTCCATCAGTAGTTTTAGAATTCATAATAGCATTAAATCTAACATCATTGGTTATATCTATAGTACCAACATTGATACCAGTCATCCATAAGTTTCTATATCTCTTTATATTAAAAAGATTAACATCGTAATTTATTAGATTTATAATACTAGCTACTGATGTATTATTACCTAAAAGATTTTGGAGAATATCCCCATGAGCATCATATACTTCTAATCTATATGCTACAGAATGAACTTCTCCATTTATTATATACTTTCTATATCTAATATACGCACTTCTAGGCAAGTTCTCTAATATCTTATTTTTAGGTGTCTTTACCTTAGGATCATTGATAACTAATTGAGTTCTTGTTAGACTCTCAGCATAATCATAAATAATCTTCAAGAAAGGACTTATTTCTTTTGAAGATAAAGATATGAATTTTAAAGAATCCTCATTCCATAATGGACGATTCCATAGATTGGTTTCTTTTAGATTTGCTAGATTAGAAAATGTTACAATAGAATTTGCTGATACACCTAAAATAGAACTCTCAATATCACTCTGAAATAACAATTGAGGAATAATCAATATATCAGATTTTAGATTCTTTGCTTCTTCTAATACTAATATAATATCATTGAAATTTACTTCAATCATAGCTTCCTGGTAGTGTTCATTATTCATAATTAATCTCCTTTAAAAATTGACTAATCTTCTATGATTGTCTACTTCTTGTTTAACCCAATCTGGCATTGGTCTTTGATCAAATACTATTGGGTTATTCTTTCTCTTTAAGTAAACAACTCTTCTCTTTTGATTATTTGGATTTCTAGTATATTCATTTATATCATCTAACATCTGTTCAATATTTGCCATATGTAACCATCTATGACAGAATTCTATGAAATTATAAGATGCTAGATTTTCTATAAATGAACCACCACTGTCGATTTTCAATTCTGGTATATCTGTGTATGGAGAATTCTCAATAAGGATTTTACCTACTTGAGTATTAGGAGCCATATTAAATTCTTGTAATAAGGAAGGATATAGTCTCTTATAGTCGAAGTCATTTCCATTATTGAACTTATTTATATATTTGCCATTGGCTTTAACCTTATTGCGTGTTGATAACTTGGTAGGATCTGCTACAAATGCACCACCAAACTTCTCTGTAGGTTTTTCTCCAAATTTATTGATGTTTTCTCCCATTATTACATTTTCATGATTCTTATAGAAGTCAGCTCCTTTAGCAGCTAAATAAACAGTTTGCCTAAATATCTTTTGATATGGCGTATTCATTTCTATTACATTATTAAATACATATTTAAGATCTCCTGTTTGCATTTCTATACATACCTGAACAATAACATCAATCAAGTTATATATCCAAAATTTTTCAAAATTTAGATATGGAAATTTCATGATATTAGTAGTAATATCATGATAATCTAATTTTTGAACGCCACATTCTATGGTACCAATATTATCCAAAGAGAATGATGATACAGCAGATTGACCTTTTCTTCTTGAAGCATATAATATCATTTGGTCTAGATAAGTAGTATAAGATGCAATATCAGCAAAATCACATCTTTCCTCTGGTTCATTTCTATTTCTTTCATCAGTAAAATAATTACAAAATTTATTCTCAAAATCTTGATCACATATTACTGTTGCTGGATCTACACCATTTGCTTGTAATCGTGCAATAAGCTGAGGCATATCATACGCCATATTCCATGCTAATAGAAAATCTGGACTTAATTTCTTTACATGCTCAAAAAATGATACTATCATATCTAATTCTGTATCAAAGAATCCTACAGAAAGATTGATATCAGATAGACCATACTTCTTTATCTTCTCATCAGAACCAAGATCAAATTTAATATAATCTTCGAATTTTTTCTTATAAGATTCAAAATCATTTTGTAATCCAATTTCTAATTCTTCGATAAGAGGATTATTAGAATCTCTTCTAATGAAACTATACATGGTATTCGTTCCAGTAAAGAACATTGAAATCATTATAGTTGGATCTCGACCAATAACAAGATCATCACTATCCGCATTAATACCATCAGCCTCTGTATCGAAGAATCCTATAGTAATTGGACAAACTGGATTCTGGTAAGTAGAATTAAATTCAGATCTCATATAATTAAGTATTGGCATATCAGCACCAAATACTCTTGGATGAGTTAGAAATAATCTATTTGCCATGTAATTTCCATTTTTGATATTATCTTTAAAAAGATCTAGATTACCAGTTTCCTCAGCTATAGATTTATAAATCTCATTCCATTTACAAGTGACTGGATTAGTCTTTTCAATTTCAATGAAATGCATATTATAATCTTCTATTTGCAATTCTGGCTTAGCAAGATAATATGTATACCTTGGTTCATAAAATGTTTGATGATATTTTCTACCAGTGACATTATCTTTATATATCAAAGTAGCATAATCTTTGGTTCTTTTTCCAGATGGATCTTTACCTTGATATTTATAAAATAGATTCATTATAGTTAAATCAGATTCAGGTTCATAATGACCTACTTTTAACATAATAAATTCACTCCTTAATTTATCCAAAATATTTCGTAATCATATCCATCCATGCTAGAATCATATTAATGAATATAAGATGAATGAATATTGCTTGACAAAGACTATACAATCCAGATCTAAAGTTTTCACGTTTTATTATACCTACTTTTTGTTGATATCTAAGCATTTTTCCATTTAATAGTATTATGATCACCATCAGACCTAATTGTATGAAATCTTCTTGGTATGTATGATCAATAAAATATGTATATATCAATCCCAATAATGCAGAAATAATATTAAAATCTAAAAATACTTTTATAAAAATTTTATAGCGTACCATTGTCATATTAAAACTCCTCTATTGTAAAACACTATTAATAATATCAGCCCAAAAACTTAAAATTATTAATGCTGAACCTGCCAAACAAAACCTATAAACAAAGTGTATCATATATTCTAAAGAATCTATACTTTCATAATAAAAACCTATATTATTTTTTGATTTTGATGTTATTAAAGATAAGGTGACTTGTTTGGAAAAATGATTAGTATCTATCATTATCATACTAATTACCATAATCATAATTACAGTGACCACCTGTTTATCTGAATATAATGTATCTGGATGAAAATAATTGATTATGAAATAAATTAAAGTAATCAAAGCACAAAAAATATTTACATTGATGGTTAAAGACATAACATAATTTTATTAAATTTTGTATTCATTGTATTTTCCTCCTAAAAATCAATATTTATTTTTCCAATCACCATTCAAAATTAATCTTATTAAATCAATCAAAAGAAAATAATAAAACCACCTACTAATCCACAAATTGTTCTTAAGATAGTATCGTTTGAAGAAAAATCAAAAGAAACTTGAAAAAATGAAAATATAGGCGAACAACATGTAAATCCAATAATATCAAAAAATCTGTTCAATTTAATTCCTTCTTTCTCTAGATTAGATAACAATAAGAATCAAAACAACCATTGATATGAAACAAGCCACTCCTAACAATACAAATTCCTCTTTTTCATAAGTATCAACGATAGATGTTTTTAAGTAGAGATATAAGAATAAAGTAAACAACTCAATTGATAAAAGAACACTAACAATACTAACAATACTTTCTTTTTCACTAGAACTGTAATTTCTTCCGAAAATAACTAAAAATATACATATAGAGCACGCAAGACCAGTTGATATAAAATGACTTATTTTAAATTCCTTCTTCCTTTCAAATAAAAATAAACCTTCTAATACTTTGTTTTTACCTCCTTATAATATTATAGTATATAACTTAATTTCATTTTCTTAGTAATACAATTATCACACAATAATATAACGATATAAATTATTATTAGGAGGTTTTACCAATGTCTAATAAAGAAGTTATTTCTTTTGTTGAAGATACTAAATCTAATGATGAAGGATTTGGATTTAGTGTCCAAGATCTAGTTCAACAAGGAGATGAAAATATTACTGTAATTACAGAAACAACTCCAAAGAAGAGAGGTCCAGGCAGACCATCTAAAAATTCTGATGCTAATTCTTATACTGATATTGTTGTAGCAGATAATGGTAAAAAAGAAAAGTCTCTAGAGAAGCAATATGAAAAGGGATATTTTGATAATGCGAAAATGTTATATGGAGCTATTGCTCAAACTGAACAAGTATATCAAGATATTAATGAAGAATTAGTTAAATTTAGAACTAATAAAGCATATGGTGGACGTAGTAGAATAGACGCTATGTCTAACTATATGAATACTCAAGTATCTCTTATTAATACAAAGATTACTGCTGTAAGAGAATTAAATAATATCAGATCTAAGATTAATGATCTTGTAATGAAGAAAGAGCAACAACTCAAAGATACTGGTGATGATAATTCTGATAAGGCAATTATGGATGCATATTATGCATTAGTAAATGCTCAACGCTATGGTCTACCTCCTATCCAAAGACCATTAGATAATACAAGTATCAATACTGGTGTTAATCTAAGAGGTACTCCTATTCAATCTACTGGTATTATTACAGCAGGAGCAAATCAAGATAATACAGATAATTCTTTCCAAGAATATCAAAACAATCTAGATCCTACTAAGAAGAGAATGATTGCTGATAAAGATCCTAATATAAAGACTGTAGTAGTATATGATCAAAATAGTGGAAATAAGTATTTTGATGTAATCAATGTTTCTACTGGTACTACTGTCCCTGGAGTAGAAAGACCAGGTGAGTTCTTATTAGACAATATGAGAGTTGATATCAATAATGGTATTGCTGTAAACTCAAATGCTAATATGACTTTCCCATTAGTAATCATAGGTACTAGAGCATCTGACGAATTATAAAAAAAAAAATAAAGAGTAGGCGTAAAGCCTACTCTGTACTTTATTATCTTCTTACGACTTTGATATTTCCTATCAAAGTAATAATACTAAATAATACTTTAATAAGAATAACAGCACAAATAGCTATTCCAATATTAATAAAAAGATATTCAGTGAAAGTCATATGAATAACACCGAATAAATTGTTAGAAATAGAAGTAGATAATAAAGCTAGTAACCCAATCAATATCAGTAGGTGCCATCCACTGATAATGATTCCGTAACCAAGAACTTTAAACTTGATATACAGAGAGTCTACAGAATCCTGTACTATTTCTTTATAACCTTTTCTAGCAGAAATAGCATAAAGATTGACGATAGGATTCTTTCTTGGTTTGATAAATTTGATCATTTTAATGACCCCTTTCTTTAATATATTATCATAAATATAGTATACAACTAAAAAATAAATAAGATGTATATTTAAATCACTAGCTAAATCAAAACAGTTTAGCTAGTGATATTATATTCAAATTTGAATATTTTGTAATAGACTTTAATTTTATTTTGATTTTATATACACTTTTATAAACTAATGTATTTCTATTAGATTTTTGATTTTGAAATTGATATTACAAACACTATTTAAAACTAGTGTATTTCTAGATTGATCGTTACAAATTTATATTTGTAATCATATTTGAATTGAATGATAACTATATAATAATAGTTATATGCTAGTAAGCACTAAAATAATGTGCTGTTTGATTGATGTTATTGGAAAAACTCTGAAATGGTTTCCAATACGTTTATTAATTGATTGATTATGAACGAGACTATTTTTTCAACAATTTGTTCTTCGATCTCGTTTAGAAAATATTTGAGTATAGCTTTTTACAAGTATTTTCTTACTCATAATCAAACTCCCCTCCTTTCTGTTATAATCACTATTATAGTATATAACTGAAAGGAGGATTTTTTAATGATTTTTAAATAATTTACATAAAATTCCCTATACTCTTAATTGAGTATAGGGTATAATTTTGTCTCTTAGGTTATTTCATCGACAATTTAATAAAAATTATAATATTGAAGGAGGTATTTGAATTGAGAGGACATAGAATTCTTCCAATAGCATATGATGGAAACAGTGATCAGGATAATAGTATTGTTAGCGGAGAGAAATTTAGTTGTAAAAAGAGATTTATGATTCTTTCTAGTAAACCTATTCCAAAATATTCTAAATCATACATGGAATTTATAGTAACATATCATCCTACTAATGTAGGTTTACGTCATTTACCATTTTATGTAGGAATTCATAAGGAACCATCTGATGGTTTTATGGTATCAGATTTTTGTTTAGGTAGTATATATTACTGTAATCCTTATATATATTTGGATGAGAAGGATTATACTCATCCATTAGATTTTCAATATATAGAAAGATATCAAAGAAATGCTGATACTAGAATAACTAGGTATGAAGGAAAATTAACTGGGCCAGTTCCAGATTTAAAAATGGTAATAGGAGTAGGAGTTGATATGAATTCAAATACTATTACCATTTATAGTAATGGAATTAGAGTATATTCATTTCAACCAAAAGAATTTAATCTAACAACTGAACAAGATAGTATTTTCTTTTGTATAGTAAATCTATTAGATGGGGAAAATGTTTCTGGATCTGTAAATTATGGAAGAATACAGATGAAGCATAAACCAAATGATTATTGGTCATTATATCAATATTATTATGATAAAATACCATCCAATCAAGATATCTTCTGTAAAGCATTCTTTGGAACAAAATATGATAATCCTAGTATATATAAAGAAATGGATTGTAATATGGGAATTACAAATGATTTTGCTCCAGTAGATAATTCTCATGAAAGAGATCCATATCTTATTTATACTAGACCTGATTTACAATTTACTGATAATAAAACATTTATTATGAATTCTCCTTGGAAATTTAATGATCAAATAGAGATGGCTACCATTAATTATCCTATACCAATAGATCAAAAGATATATCTCGAGGTTAATACAAAGAATTGTGAATTAGTAATAGACTCTATTACTGGTCATTTTTCTAAAGTTGGTATTCCTTTAATAGTTGGAATATGTGATAGAATAAATGATATAAGTTATAAATCTTTCTATCTTGAATTAGACCATACTAAAAGGGATGAATATAAAGTTCATTCTACAATTGATAATCTAACAAAGACTTATAATATGGAAAATGTATTAACTCCAACAGTTCCAGTACAACCACAAACAGTTGGATTAATATTAGACTTAGGTCATAATCAAATACAGATAATTACTAATGGAGATTTATTCTGTACTGTTCACTTTAGAGATGTAGACTTTTCTAAAGAATGGAATTTAGGATATTTCTTTATAATGGCAAATGTAGATTCTTTTAAATCTGATCCGCTCTCTAATGAAACAGAGCATACAACTATTAATTGTGGTAATCCAAAAACACCATTTGCTTATCCAGAACAAGCAGACAATAAAAATGTTATGAGTCTATGGTATTACTATAATTATACTATTAAATTTGATATGAGCGTATATTTTAAGTGCATCATAGAGACTTTACCAGAATTCTTAGAGTTTAATAGATATTTTTATTGCAGTCTATATGTACCAACTACAGATGATGAATCTAATAAATGGTCTCCTGGTTTAAATAAACTATGGGGAACATATAATGTTGTTACAGATACTGAACCTAAAGCAAATGTTCCTGATATATCTTCATTCGATATGTATAAATTAATAGAAGAAGACTCTAAAAATAATATTCGATGAATGAAAACAAAAACCTCCCCCATAGTCCATATGGACTATGGGGATTTTGTAAATCTTTCTTTTTATAAATATATACTATATATTTGAATATAAAGGAAAGGAGGTTTCGATTATGATTAAAATAATTATAAAAACATTCATAATTTATTTTACTCGTGAGATAAGTAAATTGACCGCTAGAAGCTTATTCTCACTCATAATCGGATTAATAAAGATTATTTTAAATAATATCTAATCTTTATTAAAATGTCAGTAGGATGTATTTTAATAAAGATTATTAATATAAATGGGATTCAAAAACTTAATATCAATATCATTAGGTAGTTCTTTATAGTTCTACCTAATGATTTCATATATATTTATTTTTATTTTTTATTAGCCACCCCTACTTTTATCTTAAACATCAAAGTAAGATTTTAAAAAGGAGTTGATAAATATTATGTTATTAAAAAAGTTAAAAGTAATGCTTGCAGAGTTATTCTATGAAGATAACTCACTATCTCTGACACGACTGATAGCATTTGGAGGATACCTTTTATTTGCTATTGGTTCTTTATATCTTTTGGTCAATAATATTAATTGGGCTGGATATGATATTTTTGCTGGATATACTGGTGGTGGTGGTGTTGCACTTCAGTTTGGTAATAAATTTATTAACAGTAAATACAATTCTGCACCTGGTAGTTATTCATCTAACGAACCAACTTGTCCTCCTATTCATCGTAATCCAAAAATGTAAGTCTCAAAATTACATTATATCACAGGGGGGATGATTGAATAATGAATCAAGAATTTAATGAAATAATTTCCTCTCTAGATATATCTATAGTTGAGATAACTATTATTTTTTTTATTTCTTTGATAGGTTCTATTACACATGAATCTATATCTTTTGTAAAAAATATTAATAAACTCAATAAATTAGAAATGTTAATTTCTATTATATCTTCTACTATTATAATTACTATAGTCTGTATATCTATTAATCCTTTGATTGTTAAAATATCTCCTCGTTTAATTTTATTACCTCCTCTTATTTTAAGTCTTACTGGTTCTGAATTAATTGTATATTTGACTGGATTTAAATCTTCTGCTAAATTAATTGAGTATATTCTATCATTCTTTGGTATTAACCGAAGCAAAGATAATATACAAGATGTTACTGAAATAGATGGTGTATTAAATTCAGATCAAAAGTCTAATAAAGAAGAATCTGAAGAAAAGAATGAAGAAGAAAAACCTTCAGAAGAAGACAAAGATGATGATAATGAAGAAGATGAAGAGAATAACATCTCTAAACAAGATGAGGAAGATTTGATAAATGATATAAAAGAAACTTATATCTATCTATTGAATCTGACAGAGAAATATAATAATCAAGAGATGAGCAATTATGATTTTATTTGGAATTTTATGAATATCGAGGAAGATATAGAAATTATCAAATTTAAGATATTAGAAATTAAAACTGTAAATCCAATGATTCTATTGAAATTTACAGATATAATTAAGCTACAAGCCGATCTAAATGTCATATTTAAACAAATCATGGATATGACAAAAGATTAAATAAATATATAGTAATAACACTATATTTTATTATTTTATAAATTATGAAGGGAGGAAAATATAATGGCATTTCCCGATGATCTTTGGATAGCTAGTTCTTATTCAGGAAATATCTATCAATACGAAAAAGATAATATAGTTGGAGATCCTATTGTTGTTGGTGATAACAAACCTCAGGGTGTATTAGTATCTCAAGATGGTAGAACCATTTATACTGCTAATCGTGAAAATTCCAAAATCAGTATTATCAGAGATGGTAAGTATGATGGAGATGTAACTGTTGGTGCTCAACCATATTGTATGTGTGAGGATCCATATGGTGTTCTCTATGTAACTTGCTATAAAGATAATATGGTTTATAAGATAGAGAAAGATATATCCGATATTACAAAAATTACTGCAATGATACCAGTGGATCTTGGACCTGCTGGTATCATTTCCGATTCTGATGGTACTATTTGGGTAGCTTGTTCTAACTCTGGAACTGTATGTAAAATTGTTAATGAAACTGTTGTTCAAAGAATTGAAACAGGTAAAACATCTGTATCTAGACCAACTGGTATTACTTGTGATACAGTAGATAATATTTGGGTAGCCAATTATTCTTCTAACACAGTTGTTAAGATAAATCGTTCTCAGAAGATTTTAACCCTAGATATTCCTGGTGCTCCTATTGATATAGTTTGTGATAAGAATAATAATATTTTTGTTGCTTGCTATTTAGGAGATAAGATTGTTCAGATTTCCCCAAAAGACTATACTAGAACAGAAATATCTCTTCCTAAGGACTCTGGTGTTACAGCATTATCCATCAATAGTGAGAATGATGTATATGCTGTAGCTACTCTAGCAAATAAAATCTATAAGATCCGTAAGAAGGCATTATTTAAGATTATTGAAACTCCATTTTCTACTCCAGTAGGATTTGGTGATTTCACTGGTTGTGAAGCATATAATGTTTTCAGTGCCAATAGTAATGGTGATGGTTCTACTGGTGGTGGTTCCATTACAACTCCTGATGAAGCAGCTGTACGAAGAATGGCTTCTATAAAGGCAACCTTTATTGTTACTAATATTAAGGAAGATAATGTAAATAATAATACTACTTTCTATATTACCAGTAAAGTAATGGATCTTGCATCTTTCGATCATATTAAGCTAAATGGTGTTGTTGGAACATACAATGTCAAATCTGATATAGCTATGTTTACTTTAAGTAATACTCCAACTATTAGAATACTTAATATGACTGGTTATTTCGACGCAGATGAAAAGCTACCAATCCCATTTGTTCCACAAAATTATGATTCTATTTTTAAGATCATAACTGGTGTTCTTACAGATGATGGGACTGGTACTTATACATTTACCCCAACTGTAATTCCATATAAGGTCGTAAATGTAGATGATGAGGTTAATACAATGGCATTGGAACCAACAGTAGACGGCAATCTAGTTATTCTAATTCCTGACAGAGTTGCATCTCAGATTGAAACTGGTCTAGTTGTTGGTGGAATGCAGATTTATGAGGATTGGATTCCTGATAGTTCTATACTACCAGATATTCAAGCTGCATTAACCGACTATCCAAATTATACAATCTACATGAATCAATATGAATCTTACGCTGGAAATACAGTAATTCTTAATAGATATAAGCTATAAGTAAATGATATCTTTTAAGAAAGGAGGTTTACTTAATGGCTAAAAATAAAGGTTTTAGAGTTTCTGATACTGTCGTTACAAATGATTCCAGAGATATATATCCAGTCGCCAGAGCCAATGATATTGAGGGTGGTTATCACATTCAAGATTCTGAAAATGATATGTATACCCAAATTCCTGGTCCTAGACGTAAAATTGGTATGATTGTATATTGCTCTTCCTCTGAGAAGTGGTATAAATTAAAGAGCCATAATCCGAAGAGTAAGACTACAAATAATACTAACTGGGTAGAGGTATTTAAAGCAACTCCAGATGTTTCTATGAATATTTCCAAGCAAGTAGTATTTTGTTTTCCTAAGATTAATTCAAATACTATTGAGCCAGAAATACTTATACCATTTGAAGGTAAAATTCTAAGTGTTGATGCCAATATTTCTATTGATGATAATCCTGATATTGCGAATGAAACAGATCCAATTGAATTAGGGCTTAAACATAGAAAACAAACAGTTAAGAATTTTAGTCTAATTAATAATGTATCTATACCAGCAGGTCAAACTGGGGTTCATGTTGATATTAATCCTGTAGTAGTTGTTAAGGATGAATTCTTAAAGATTACTCTTGAAAGTTATCCAGCTGGTATTAAAAATTTAAATGTAGTTGTTAATATGACTACTGAAGTTAAGAGTGTTTAATAAATATATTTATAAAGGAGATTGATCATTATGGCAGTTATTGCTCCTACAGTCGAATATTATAGACTCGTTGATGATGGAACTGGTGCAGGTACTTATAAGTTTGATACTGGTAATCCTGCAACCCTATTAGATTTTGGTACTATTGATGCTGGTACTAGTACTTATGAAGCAACTCAGGCTAATATTACTAATAAACTGAAGAGTTGTCAAGTATATGCTATCTTTAATTCTAAGGGTGCTAGTTCTGATGCATCTGATATGCAGAATACTACTCTGAGTGTAGTTTCTAATGAAGCTGGTCATGAGGGTAATAAGGTTGATACTGTATATGAAAAGAGCTGGATTAATGTTCTTATGAATAATGAATCTTTCGGTTCTGATGCTGTTGCTCTTGGCAATGTAACTGGTAGTGAAGTTACTAAGGTATTGACAGCTGTTGGTGAGGATTCTTCCACTAACCCAGGTCTGATTAAGGGTACTAAGAATGATGGTACTTTAACCAATGCAACTCATAATTATGTAATTTGTAAGTTATGGGCAAATCTAGAACCTAATGCTGCTGCTGGTCCTCATAAGTTCAGATTGCGTACAACTTATTCTTATACCTAATATATAAATTAAATTATTGGATAGCCTAATAATAGGCTATCCATCTTTATTTAATTAGGAGGAAATTATGTGTGCAATTGAAAATTATTTATCTCCTGTAAAGGATGAAGGACAGGTTTATATTTATTTTGCTAAATACTTTGATGGGAAAGAAATATATGAATATGATAATGAAGGAAATCATTTAAAATTTAAAGATGTAATTCAAAGTCATACAAAGTATTTTGGACTAATAGGTAATGGGATGAAAATGTATTGGGATATTAGTACTGGTATTTTTCATCTTGGTAAAAATGAATATACTATTAAGATTTCATCTGATGATGAGATTATTAATTATTTAGGAATAGATAAAGATTTAATTACATTTAAAAATGCACATACTGATTCAATGATTAATGGCGGAACAATTCAAGATATTGGAAGTAATATTATTGATGCTTATTTCGTTGGATTTAAGATGAATTATAAATCTTTATTTATTCAGATTTTATTTGGCATTCCAGTAACTGGAACTGATCGAAGACCATTCTTTGGTATACGAATTTCTAATAAACAAGATAAACTATATAATGTTGAATTATTAGGTTTAAATGGAGAGAATAAAATGAAATTCTCTAAGAATGAAATACTATTAAAGGATGGAAAATCCTCCGTTACTGAATTATATTTTAATTAAAAGAAAGGGTGATATTATGCCAGTTCCTGTTACACTGGGAAAGTTATGTACCAGTCTATCTGAAATGGAAATTGGGGATTATATCCCTTGTGTATATGAATCGTTTTATAATGATCCTACTAATCAAATTCTTACAACAAAAAAAAATGTTGGTTTTTTTTCTCAATTAGGTGTAAAGAACCCATATATCAGTGTAACTACTAATACAATTGAAAATGGTGGAGAAAAGGTAACAACAACAGAAAAAGAATTTTACAAAGAATTAGAAATTAACAAATGTAATTCTTGTGAATTAACGAACAGTTTAGAAAATTTTGATAAAAATTATGTAGGAATTTTTTATTTAATTAAAGTTGATAAAGGCAAATTAATTGCCGATAGAAACCTTGGATCAACTTCATTTGATTTTTTAAATTCATTAAATTATATTAATGGTGGTTTATATCAAGTAACACAAGCAAGAACTAGAAAGGTAGTAGATATTAATATTACTACTAAAACTTATGAGGCAACCGATAAGGCTTCTGACACTACTACATATGATGATTCTCATTTTCATACAAAGGAAAGATATGAAGTATTTACTAATACTAAGGTTGAAGTAGGAAATGAGTCTACTCCTACTAAGACTACTGTAACTACTACTACTATCTATTTTGCAGAAGTTGATGAAGCTAAGAAACCAATAGTAACAGCAGTTGATCCTGTTACTCCAATTACTCTTCCTTATGGAACAGATAAGGATGCACTTAAAACTAAGTTAGATACTATTACTACTATAGAGGCTACAGTATTAGGTACTGATGGTTCTTCTACCTCTAAGACTCTTAATGTAACTTGGGATGTTTCTACATTTAATCCAGAGACAGATAGACAAGTAATTTATGGTGATTTAGAAGATAAGGAAAATGATCCTACAGATCCTATTTCTAATACAGATGGTATTAGAGCTTCCGTAATAGTAAATATCGAATTTGATAAAATTACTAGTATTGAGAATCCTGCTACCACCACTGTCAAATTCGGTATTACTCAGTCTGATTTGAAGACTTATTTACAGACCAATGTTCCACATGTAAGTTGTAGTGTAAGCCATATATTAAATGAACATGGCGATACTAAGGTTACTAATAAGGATATTGATGTAATTTGGGATACATCTAATTTTGAAACTAGAGTAAAGAAATCTCAAGTTATTACTGGTGAGCTTACTAATATTCCAGCTGGTACTATTAATAATAAGGGATTAATGCCTAGTATTACTGTAGATACCAATTATAGAGGTAGTGTAGAAAGTTATGAATTAAAATCCATAACAGTTGAAAATGGTGTATCCAATATTGATACTCAATTAGGAAATACTATTACTGCTACTTTGGTTGAAGATTGCTTTGATGCTTCTGAAAATCAGACAAGTAAAGTATTTAATGTTAAATGGGATACCTCTAACTTTAAGAATACCACTCCAGGTACTCAAAATATTAATGGTACTATTACTGATGAGGGAATTGATATTTATGACTTCACAGCAGGTCAACCATCAGCATCTGTAACAGTAAAGCCAACTATTGATAGTTTTGAGACTTTACAATTAAGTGTAAAGACTGGCACATATACTGATGTAGATAGTCTTATGACTCAGTTAAAGACTACAGTAGTTGCTAATACAACTACTATGGCTGGAAGTGGTACTACAAATGTAACAGTAACTTGGGATAGACTCGAAGGATTCAATGGAAGTGCTAATGCTGGTACATCTTATACATTTACATCTACTATTACTAGTGATATAAGTGGATTTACCAATAAGGCTGGTACTCCTAGATATACTGTTACTATTACCGCATAATATAATAAAATATTATATACCTAGCTAAATATTTAGCTAGGTATATATTTTTAAATTTTGTGAAAGGAAAATTATCATGAAATTTACATTAGACGGTCAGATAGTTGATAATAGTAAGTCAACTAAGATAACTATACCAAAAAAAAAATAATCTCTTGTAATGATTATTTTTATAATAAAAATAGTAGTGTTAAAAGCTACTGCCCAGATTATTATTCTGAAGATTATATATGGAATTATTTTGAAATCAAGATTGACCTTTCTAAATTTCCAAATGAGACTGCTTATCTAATATTTTCTCCATATCATTCAGGCAGCTATAGTAGTAATATTATTCCATATCTTTATTCTTTAAATTATCAATTACCAAGCGAATTTGATATTAGCGGCATTGTTTCTGATTCATCAAATGTATTTAATATTCTTTGTAATTATTTTGATAATAATTCATTAACAAAACCCACAATTGTTTTAGAAATTATTAACTCAGACAAAAAATTTAATCTAAATATTCATTCTCCATTATTTTCTGGTGACGGACGAACAACTTGGTCAGGATCTATTTCTAAAGTAGAAAATCAAAAAAAAAATATATTAATTTTAGGAATTGGTTCTAAAGCAAATCATTCACGACTTGCTAATGTTAATAATCCTTATGATCCAAATAATCTCACATTAGAAAGGACTCAATTTGTATTTTTAAATGCAGAAGATGATAATCCAGAAAATGGTTTCAAAATTTTTGATGTTATAACTATGAATCGATCTGTAAATGGAAATGGATATAGTCTTAAAAATTCGCATAAGTATGCTTGGAAGTTTGGTATTGTTAATCAAACAGATAATGATGTAGAATTAGATGTTGCTTCTTATAAAAAAGATCTTACTCCAATGGGTGAAAAATTAGCTAAAGCGGTTAATGGATCTTTAGATGGAGAAGCTATAGAAGAAATTAAACCAGAATATGAAATTAAACAAATATTACCACTCACTAAAGACAAAAATTTTCATGAAGAATTTTTAGAGTATGATGGATTAAAATTAAGATGCAGATATAATCATGTAATATTAAAAAAAAATAGATATGATCCTATAATTGAAGATGATATAGAAGACCACGGTATATTTACACTAGGAAGTGATTATAGGCCATTAGAATTTTGGTTAGATTTGGGAATAAATTTGGATAATATTACTGGTATATCTTTTCACCCTGGTATAGATTCTTCATTACATTTTGAAACTCAATCTGCTTGTTCGGTAAAAGATTATGAAATTTATATTTCAAAAGTTGATATAAATTATCAATTATTGATTAAGAATACATATGATATATTAAAAGGAAAAGATCCAAATTATAATTATTTATTCAAACCAGAAGAAATAACATTTGATCCTATCACATTTAGATATTTAAAAATAAAAATTTTAAATATCTATTTCACCAAAATAGATAACTATAATGGTGATTTACTAGGATTTGCTAAACTTAGAGTTTATACCAATACTAAAAATCTTTATAATAAAGAAGTTGATCAATCTATTTCTAATTATAAAGATAATTCTTTTAATCAAGTAACTACAAAACCTGAATGGGATCAAAAATCTAAAGAAGATAAGATTATCTTAAATAAACAAGCTTCTTTTGATAATCCATCAATAAGTAAAATTAAAAATGAATTAAATGATTTTAGAATAATTACTAACAGTAATAATATTCCTATTTATGAAAAGACATAAATAATGTTTAAGGATTTAAAGGAGGAATCAAAGTGATTAATAATAGTCTTTTAATAGATGAATATACTTTATCTCTCTTACATTTTGATGATCCATCAAATGCTATTAAAGATGAATGTAATAAATTGACTTGGAAGAGTAATTATTTCGACTTAAAAGATAACGATCTAATCAAACCAGATGGTAAATTTGGTAATTGTATAGATTTAACTGGAAAGTCAATATTTACTGCCCCCCCCCCGAAATATATGATAGTAAACCACGTACAATAGATTTTTGGTTTAATATGAAAGATCATAATTATACCATATTCTTTTGTATGGGACCTGATCAATATCATGGTCAAGATTTCGGAGTTTATCAAAATACTGATCAAAGAATTGCAATAATTCATTATATGGACAATCCAGGTGTAGTTATTCCTTCTATTACATTAAATATTTGGCATCATCTAGCTTTAGTATATGATGGTACTTATGAATATATATTCTTAGATGGAAAAACAGTATTTAAAAACCAAAGAACTATAAATACACCAGGAGGATATTTATCATTAAATACGCAAGGTGAAGATGCTGATTCTTATAGTCAAATTTCATATGATGAATTCCGTGTTTCAAGTATAGCTAGATGGACAGAAGATTTTATTCCTCCAAAATATCCTTATTCTAGAAATTTGAATTTATATTTAGACAAGAATAATTATCTTTATGGGGTGATATAAATGGCATTAAAAGGAAAAGAACGAACCAGAGTTTCTGAGTGTTCTTTAGGTGATTGGATCACTTTAAAGTATCAAGCTCTTGAAAATAAGCTTGGTTCTTTCTTTGATTATAATAAAGATGATCAAGAGATATATGTAAGAAGAATATCTTCGGATAATATTCTTAAAAAGATAACTTATACATATACCTCATCAAGTTTTCAAAGTTATGATACTTCCAAAGTTCCAAATGGAACATTTAGAGCTGTATGTGTGAATGAAATTGGGGGGGGGGGGCAGTAAGCTCTTCCTTTGCGATCGTATAATTCAAAGAAATATTGATTTTAATACAGTACAAGAATCTGGTCTCATAGACAATACTTTTTCTATTAAAACCCATAAATTTAGAGGTACTGCCCAAATAATGAGTTATGAATAAATCCAAAAATATTTACTAATCTTAAAAGAAATCTCTGATGATTATAGATATGATTTAGGAGTTCCTGCATTATCTCATACTTTGGGTGGTGGATATAAAGATAGTTTAATTTCATTTAATACTGATGATGGATATACTTGTGCATATGACTGTCTAGAAATGACCAGAGATATCAAAGATGATAATGTAAGATATATAGCAGATTATGAAATATGGTATAACGATTCAACTTTATTTGTTGGATCTGAATATAGTAATGTGTATATTTCTATACCAAAGTATTTCTCTAAAACATTTTTAGAAAAGAAATTTTATCATAGTTGTGTTGCTGTTATTACTAGTTCTGCTATAAGACCATTATTATATTTAGAAGATACAGTTAGATATGGATTCTTAGATAAGAATAATTATATTTATGGATGTAAAAAGACTACATAATGAGGTGTATAAAATATGATTAATAAGGAAATTGGGGGGGGGGGCATTACATCCTCCACAAGTCAAGAATATAGACAATTATTATTAGAAGGAACTTCTAATACTGTTAAAGATGGAAGTTATACTATAACATATAGTGACGATGGTAATAATTATGGCCTAGAAAATTCACATCCATATTGTGGAATTGGATTAGGAACTGATAAATGTTGGCAAACCAACTCTACACCATTTCCACATTATTGGCAAGTAGATTTAGGAAGAATAGTATCTGGAGTTTTTAGATTCTCTTTTAATCCAATTGATGACGTAATTAATGTAATGGTTAAAAATTATGAATGTCAATATTCATTAGATGGGGTGAATTTTAAAACTATAAAGTCTGGATTATATATTCCAAAATCAACTGTAATACGTAATACTTGGCAAGCAGAAGTTGTGGAATTTGATTATCCAATGAATTTAAGATACTTTAAAATTATTTTTAAAGATTCTTATGATAATAGAGGATATACTTGGAATGGATTTAGAAATGCTTTATTATATGCATATAATTCCAAATCAGTCTATTTAAAAAAGTCTGATAATAATATCTATGGAATATTACTATCATCAAATGAAGCTACGGTATTAACCTCTCTTTCTGAATGGAATTCTTTCTTAAAAGAACAAAAAGAAGAATTAATTAATCGTTCATATACACATTTAGTAATAACAAGTTTGAAATCATTTAACGATTTTCAAATAATAACAAATAAAATAACTTAATAAGGAGACTTTAAAATGAGTAATAAGGAAATTGGGGGGGGGGGGGATTACTTCCCTTAAAGATTTAATAATTGAGAGTAAGACTAATACTGTTAAAGATGGAAGTTATACTATAACATATAGTGCTAGTAGTAGTGGTGGCGTCAGCATGACTTATGATCCATGGGAAGCAACTACTAAAAATACTAATGATAATAACTGTTGGATATCTGCTAATTATGGTCCTCTACCTCAATGGTGGCAAGTAGATTTAGGAAGAGTAGTAAATGGGATTTGTAAATTTTCTTTTACTACAGGAATAGCAGATGCTGTAGATATCTTATTGAAAGATTATGAGTTATCTTATTCTTTAAATGGAATAGATTTTAAAACATTCTATTCTGGTACTTATGTAGGGAAATCTAGATTTCCTGGTTCTTCTTGGAAATATCAAACAGAATATTGTGAATTTGATGATATTTCGGCAAGATATTTTAGAATTACTATTCTATCAGCATATTTTTCTAGAAATTATAGATGGGTTGGTTTTACAGATGCCAGACTATATGCTAGAAATAATAGTTTGTATTTAAAAGAATCCGATAATAATATTTATGGTTCTGTAGATAATGAGATTGCTCAAATAACTACTTTGGATACTTGGAATAATTCATCTAAAGAAGAGAAAGAAAATTTCTTAATATCTACTAATGGAGTATTATCTGCTATTCAATTAAAATCTTTAGATAAATTTAAAGTCTTAAATAAACCTAAAAATTAAAGAAGGGAAGTAAAATGGCAACATATAAATATCCAGGAGGAGGAGATTTCTTAAATGATGGAAAAGATCCATTCTTTGAAATCACTCGTCCTAAAGCATATAAGAAACCTGCTAATTATGAAACTAATATGTATAATAAGTTTTTTAAATATGAAGAAGATGAAGTAGCTCATAGTGAACAAAATGAAATGAATAAAAAATTATGGTAAGGAGACCTTAAAATGAGTATTAATAAGGAAATTGGGGGGGGGGGGCATTAGCTCCTCCTCTTTTAAACAATTATTACCGACAGAATTATTAAATACTAATAATTCTTTTTCATATAATGGATTAAATATAACTTTAAGTGCAGACAATCAATATGGTAACGACTTAAATGGAAATATTAATGGTGCTTGTAATGGATATAATTATATATGGTCAACTAGAAATATTGCATTTCCACATTTTTACCAAGTAAATTTTGGTACCGAAATAACTATTAATAAGGTTTGTTTTAATCCAATAAACGATAATATTTGTTGTTTAGTTAATAAGTATAATATTCAATATTCATCTGATGGGGTTGATTTTAAGAATATTTATTCTGAAGATAAAATATATGACGATAGTAAAGGTATTATTGGATATATAACAGCAGATAAGATTAATCAATATTATGAAGATTGTATTAATGAATTTGATCCTATTAGAACTAGATATATTAAAATAATTATATATAATTCTTATGATTATAGAGGATATAGTTGGACTGGTTTTTGTAATCTAAGAATATATGGTAAACATAAAAATATAATTTTCTTAGATAAAAATAAATATATTTATGGATATAAAAATAATATATGAGGTGTTAATTATGATTAGTAAGGAAATTGGGGGAGGGGGGGCATATCCTCCTCCTATTTAAAACAAATTTTGCCTACTTCTAAAGATATAGTTAAAAGTAATATTATTAATTATAATGGATTAAAAATAAAATTATCAGGAACAAATTATCAAAATAATCAATTATTTAATGGATTAATAGAATCAAACTCAAATAACCAATATTTTTGGTTGTCTTATATACATAGGAATCCATTACCTGTAGAATTTTTAATAGATTTTGGAAAAGAAATTGATAATATATGTAAATTATCATTCCAATCAGGAATAGCATTTGTAAATAATAGAAATAGTTGCTATACTAAAGATTTTCAAATTCTTTATTCATCAGATGGAGATACGTATGATAAAATATATTCAGGTACTGTAGATAATACAAGTGAATTTGATTTTGCATATACTTTTAAACCTACAAATATTATTTTTGGACCAATCACGGCTAGATATATTAAAATAATTATTACATCAATTTATTCTTCTTCTAATAGAACTGGTTTTTCTAATCTAAGAGTATATGTTAATACTAAACCATTGGTGTTAAAAGAATCTGATAATAATATTTATGGATCTATAAATAATGGGATTACCAAAATAACTACTAAGCAAGAATGGGAAAATATGAGTAAAGATGATAAATTAAAACTTATTAAAAATATATCTAATGATGATTATTTAGATATAAATAAACTTAAAGATCTTGATAGTATAAGTTTAATTATTAATCATAATAATATATATTACGAAGATGATTAAAAGGAAATAATAAGTTATGAATGAGTGTTATGTTAAAGATTATAATTTATATTATTCATTAGATGGAAATGAATGGATCAAAATTTGTCCTAAAACATTTTTACCTAAAACTTGCATAAATTCAGATTGGAGTGTTTATCAGACAGAAGTAGTTGAATTTGATGAAATTAGTCTTAAATTTTTTAAATTTGAAGTTACTAGTAGTAATTATGTTCAGGGATTGATTCATCATCACGAGAAAAGGATTATTCAATGGTTAATTTTAATCAAGTTAAATTATATGGATTAAAGAAAACAATCAAAAAAGTATAATATTTATTATAATATTGCAATATATTTATGATATTAAAGATAAAAGAAATAGGAGAATTTATTTGAAACTTCTTATAAATTAGAAATTGCAAATAAAATATAAATTTTTTATTATAAGGTTTTAATGTTAAATTTTGGAGGTGACCAATACAATGGCTCAGCTTGGTGACGTATTAACTGCTCCAGAAGCGGGATGGAAATCCTATTCTGATAGTGAAATAGAAAAGTTGTATAATAAATTAAAGATTGCTACTTTTAATAATCATAGTGATTATTTAACTCAATCTTATATAGATAATAATTCTAATACTAGTATTATTAAATTTCCAATAGTTTATGATAGATATGGTCAAAGTGGTAAAAAATATAATACAACATTTTCTTTTAAAATAAATGGAGATAAAATTAGAATAATTTCTTTATTTGAAAAACGTGCAGATTTAAATGAAAAAGATAATACTAAAATTTGGGTTCCTTCTATTTCTGTATATATAGATGGTATTTATGAAGGACAAATTCTTCATGATAATTCTAAAGTAGATACTGATGATTTTCAATTTAATGTTTTATGTTTTGAAAAATTAAATTTAAAAAATAGTGATCATATAATTACTATTATTGGTAATGATTCACTTTCTAAAAGATCCAGTCAAAATAATCTTTATATAGAAAATAAATTACCTATTACTGTTTTAATGCAAACAGTGCATCTTTCTGAAAATAGTGAGTTTTTGGATTATATATATAAAAAGTCTTTCATTGAAGATTCATTTATTGAACTTTACAAGAAGAATCTTTTTATAAATAAAAAATATATAAATTCAAAATTTATTTTTTACAATCCAAATACTTATCCAAATAGCAATCCTATCTTTTTTGATTCAGAATTGCAGATTTATAACTTTGGTAAATTATCCAATACTGATAATTTAGATTATTCTTTAAATACTCATTATTTAAATAATCTAATTGTTGATGATATTAATCTAAGATTTGAAGTTAAGGGTATTAGAGATAATACTGGTACTATCCAGGAAATTGCTAAACAGCAAGCTCTATATGATATCTCTAACTATGCAATTCATTTTAATCCATTTAAGCAATTCGATTCCACTATAGATGCGGATGGATTTAGAATATCTGAAACTATCAATCTGAATACTGACTTTAAAGAAACTATTACCTTTAATACTGATTCTTTAACAGCAGAAGTAATTCCTAATGATCTTATAATGCAGACTACTCATCCATTTGATTTAAGCAGTACTGATATCATTAGAGGTATTTCTTATATTAAATCTCAAGATGATGTATTTGCTAAGTTCTTAGTATCTCCAGATGGGACAACTTTTTATTCTTATAATACAGAAACTAATGATTGGGAAGAATGTACAATAAATAATATCTCCGAAAAGGGTATTGAGACTTTTGATACAATCACAACTGAAAAGTGGAGTAGTCTATTTAATACTACATGGAAACTATATTTAATGATGTTAGTTGGTATTAAAGTTCCAGCAGATACTAATACTTATGATACTACTCTAGAAAGATATATTAAAGATATTACTATTAATCAGGGTAGAGCATATGATAGACCAGATACTATCCTTTCTGAGAAATCATATAATTTGACTTTCAAATATACCTATACTGATGAAGATAATAATCGTCACTACATCTCTCTACAATCCGTAGATAAAGAACGTATTCCAACAGAAGCTATTCTTAAGAATACCTTTAAATCTATTACTGGTGGAGAATTCGTTCCAGAATCTAAACAATATCCAAGAGGATGGTTTAGATTAATTTCCGATACAGAGTTTAAACAGTATGTATTAACTGATAAGGACTTTGGTTATTCTAAACTATCTAAAGAGTATATATGGGATTCTACTAAGAATACTGTAGCAACTGCTCAATATGATGAAAATGAAACTTGTAATGATACAAGAATGAGATTTGAATTCGTAGTTGCTGATCCAGAATTAGTTTCCAGAGATAATTCTGAGACTAAATTGCCAACAGCTTTAGATATTACTAAAGCAAAGCCAGGTCAAGCTGTTCCTTGTTGTTATACTGCTACTGCTCAGAAAGTTGGTACATTCAAATTTGGTTATAATAATAAAGATATCATTCCAGATATTGGGTCTATAGAACCAGATGGATATTTCAACTTTATCTGTGTAGATGAATATAATGGTAAGAAGATATTTATTGCAGATAGAAATGTACAGTCTAAGATTTCTTGGGAAACACTTAATGAGTATAATTTGTGTACCAACTCTGGTATGAAGATAGATGTACCAAAGGCAATAAGTGCTATTGTTAGAATTCCAGCAACTATTTCCGAAAAGACTACTAATAGAACTCAATATGGAGAATGGGATAAATATATCTCTTATTATGGTCAGAATGGTATTACCCCATCTGATAATGAAGTTTGGAATACAAGATCTACTAATTCTTGGACTATGAATAACCCATATGATGAAGATAGTGCAGAATTAAATAAGATTTTAAGTAATCGCATCATTCGTGGTTATCAAGATAAGAATGTTCCTTCACAATATAATCAAAGAAATATCGTATCCACTACTTTGGATGAAACTCTCGGCTTCCGCCCCGTCTTGGAAGTAGAAGTGCAAAAAGATATTGATGAGATTGCAACCCAACCAGAATGTAATTTGAAAATAGCAGATTCTTTGGTTGATTGTAATATTGGTGAGGCAATCACTTGTGAATACACAGTTGATATAGAGAAACCAGGTACAGTAGGAACATTTAAGATTAATAACGCATCCACAAAGCCATTGATTTCCGTGCCAGCCGAAGAAATACCAGACGGCAAGTTCTATTTCGTTTGTGTAGATGAATATAATGGTAAGAAGATATTTATTGCAGATAGAAATGTACAGTCTAAGATTTCTTGGGAAACACTTAATGAGTCTAATTTGTGTACCAACTCTGGTGCAAATTATGAAGCTCTCACAGAGATTAAGGATTCCATTATGAGATTACCACTCTCCAATGTTCTTAATTATGATATGGATCTCTCTTCTTCCGAATGGGATACATATTTGATGAAAGAAGAAATTGGTACGTCTGGAGTATCCGCATCTAAGTGTAATTATTGGAACATGAGAAGAATGCAATCTTGGTGTATCAATAATCCATCTCTTGAAGAAAAAGACTTTGGTGGTACGGTTGCAACAGTAAATGATAGAAATATTCGTGGTGTTGAAGAAATTGATTATAGTTTAAGTCCAAGAACATTCATAAAGTCAGATTTGAAGTTCGGCGGGCTCGGCTTCCGCCCCGTCTTGGAAGTAGATCTGTCTAGTATTACCATCATGATGAAGGGTTTCAAGATTAATACTACTCATGTTAATAATATGAATCCTATGAATAAGAATGTAATGGTTCGTGGCAATTATGTATATCTGAAAGATGAGAACTTATATAAATCTACTGAATTCAAGGTAACTCTAAATGATGTAGAATTTGCTTCTGATAAGATTAATATGAATCCAGATCATTCTTTCAATTTCGATATTCCTGTTGGTGATTTAGCAGTTGGTGATAATACTCTTAAGATTGAAGTTACTACAGTAGATCAGACTGATGTAGAAATGGTTAATAAATTCCTATATACTATTGATCTTGAAGATAATGATAATCTTAAGAAGAATGTAACCAAGACTCGTGATTATAAAACCTATACTGATGGTTTTGAATTGAACAGTCTAGAAGTATCTGGTAATCAGGTTATTAATAGTAATAAGTTCGTTTCTGAAAAGAATGTAACTTCTGTTACTATTCCAGAGAATACTATCAGTATTTCTATTAAGGAGGTTTGATTAATTATGAGTAATGCTATTCCAGATAAATATGTATCTTTTAAGAAGAATGGTCAATATTACGTTTTTAATAGTCTAAAGACTGGATTAAAATTAATTCCATTTAGAGAAGATAATCCAGATTATACTTTATGGGAAGACAGTTCTATTTTAGAAACACTTACTCCAGAACAAGTATTGAAACTAAGAGGATACGAATTAAAAATATATGCTAATACTAGCAATAATTATAAAGTTCAATGCGATAATTATCAAATAACTCAAACAACTGATTATACTCATTTTTTCCTTACTGGATTTGGTGGTATTATCAGTATGAATGTAACTGCTACTAAGACTGCTCATGTATTATTAAGTTTCGATGGTAGAAAGACTTGGAATTATTATGATTTCAAGAATAATGTATGGGAAAAGAGCATTCTAGATAATATCTATATTAAGAGCAATACAGTTAGTGAAATTAATTCTATTACTCAAAATATTTTTAGTAAGATATTTAAGAAGAACTGTACTCTAGATTATGCTATTGCTTTAACTTCTACAGAGACTTTGGATTCTGTAGTGTTAAACTTACCAATGAATACTGCTCCAGTAATTAATAAGTGTCAGATTATTGCAAATCAGACAACTCATAAGTCTAGCTATTCTATTCATTGTGAAGTAGATGATCTTGAGGGTGATGCAATTACTTATAAAATTGAAAAAGATAAGAGGGGAACTGACGATCCAAATTATCTAATTGAATCTGGTGATGTAAATCCTAACTCTAATGGTATTCTAGATTTCTTAATTGATCCATATTATTGGAGTATTGGTAGTCATACTCTATTTATTACATTTACTGATGCTAAGGGTGCGTCTACTACTACAACATTAACTTTATTCAGAGTAAATAATAAGATTACTTGTACGGCTACTATTAATAAGGGAGTATTATCTTTCTCTATCACAGATATGGATAATGATAATACTAGATATCAATTAATTCTAAATGGGGAGATTGTTCAAGATTATCAAGATTTTGAAAATACTCCATGTAATAAGACTATTCTATTACCATTAGAAAAAATAAAGTTCGGAGAAGATAATCATCTTCGTATTAATTACCAAGAAGATATTTTTAGTAATGTTAAGGGTGATACCAGTACATACTATTTTGATTTGAACTTTATAGGTGAATATTATGGAGTATTATTTACCGATATTTCTAATACTGATCCAGATGAAAATGGTAAACCAAATAAGTATCACTATTACTCTACATCCATAGGAGATATTATCAAGAAATTAAATATACCTCCAATTATTCAAGGTTATAAGTCTAAGGCATATGAAATCGGATGTTATAATAACTCAGATGCTGATTTTAAATATGTAAAAATAAAGTCAATGTATAATGTGGCTGGTCAATATGCATTACTAGTTTCTAGTAAGAATCCTTTTGATGAAAATGAGGGAGACGTAGAGTTCTTTAATCTAAGAGTAGGGGAAACTAGAAACTTCTATGTTAAAGTAGTATCTTATGATAATACTTTATTTACTATTGATGATCAGAAAGCAGTTATATCCGAAGCGACTAAGAAATAATCTTAATTGCAATACAATGCAAAGGAGATAATAATATGAGTATAGATTATAAAAATAACTTGCATGTAGTAGCAAGTGTTGTTCCACCTCCAACTAAAGTATATCGTTTACCACCAGTTAAGGATGCTTATTTAACTCAAGAATATCCTTATGATGAATTTGGTAATTTTGGATTATTGCAGTTAAAATCTTCAACTGTAGAATCCCAATTAACTTCAAAGATTATTATGGTATTCCAAGTACCAACATTGAAAGATGAAATATATGATAATCTAACGAATGTTAATTTAGTTTTAAGATCTCAAAATACATTTAATAGAAAAGTTAGTATTCAAGTTAAGCATCATACTAATACTGACTGGATTGAAGATGGAACATCTTGGCTAGGACAACCTAGAGATTTAGATCCAGTTATTTATGAAACTACTCTTAAATCTACTGATAGAGAATTTAGATGGAATATTAAAGATATTTTCATGTCTCATAAAAATGAACCATTTGAATTTGCTATTACAATATTAGAAGATCCAAATGATGGTGATCAAAGAGAAGTTTTGTTCTATTCTAAAGAAGCTGGAAAATATTTATGTCCTGCAATTGAGTTTACCTATAAATATTATCCAGATAATATAGATTTGCAAGATCTTAAAGGAACCCTTACTGTTAGAAGAAATATTCCTAATACAGATGAACCTACTCCTGATCTTCCTGGTATTCTAGTTGTAAATAAAGGTATTAGTGATAGTTGGCTTCCAGGTATCATTGGACCTGCAACTTACGGAGATACACACGAAATTCCTGGTACAATTGTTGTACGAAGAAAAGCTAAACATTTTAGCCCTCCAGGTACTTTGACAGTACGACAATTTGTTGATGCTGATCATCCACATAATACAATACCAGACTTTAAAGGTATTATTAATACCAAAATGTTTAAGGCTGATAGTGGAGAAAGAGTACCTGCTGACCCAGATTGGTTATTCAGAGTTCCTTCTGCTGATCTTCCTGGTATTATTAAACTAACTACTTATGATGATCAATATGAATTAAATGGTACTTTGATTGTTAATGGTAAGAAAGAATTAGAGGGGCAATTAATCGTAAATAAATATATTGCAGCTCCAAAACCTGTTGATCCTACTGATCCTGATAAACCAATACCATTACCAGAAGGAGACCATTATATTAAACCTCCAGAGTTAGAAGGTATATTAACTGTTAGAGTTAATATGCAGCCTAATCCAGAATTAAAACCTGGAGATCCTGGTTATGTTCAAATTCCAGAATTAGAGGGTCAATTAATCGTAAAGAAATATTTTGCTGAACCAGCTCCTACTGATCCAATTCCAGAAGGAAATATTTATAAAGATCCTCATGAAATTCCTGGTATTTTAAATGTATCTCATCAAGTTCCAAGTAAAAATGAACCAGCACCAGATTTGGAAGGTGTTTTAAATGTCCGCACCTATGTAGCCGATGATGATGTTGATTCTACTACAACAGATATTATTCATACTCTATCCAGTATGCTAGATGGACAATTAACAGTATCTTCTAGAAAAGAACTTGAAGGATGTTTAAATGTAAAAACATATTATGATCAAAAAGATCTGAATGGTCAATTAGTAGTAAAGCATGATGAGGAGAATTACCTTGATGGTATCCTTAATGTTAGAGGTTATGCTCATCTTGATGGTACTATTACAGTAAGACCAAGAAAGACTCATGACTTGGCTGGTGTATTGGAAGTAGAGACAGAAGAGACTTCTATGGCTAAGAATACTTATGTATTTATAATGTAAAAAAAAAATAATTTGGTTAAAAACAATAAATATTGAGGAAGGGAATTATTCCCTTCCTCATTTTCTTTGTCTTAAAGTTTAAAGTCTAACTTTGTATTCAGATCTTTGATCTTTCTTAAGATCAACTCTAATTGTTTCAGTTATAAGAGTATTGACTAATTTAAAAGTAAGATCAGCAGACAAATCCTGATCTGGAATTAAAGAAACTTTAATTTCTTCTCTATCTTCATAGACAAGATAAAGCATCTCTACCTTTACTTTAAATTCATCACACTCTATATTGGTTGTATAACCAAATGCAATTGGTCCAACCTCTGGAATTACATCATGTATTTCCTGACCAAGAGATATGTCAGTGTGTACATATTTCCTAGCCGTAAAATCAGTATAATCTGCATCTGGATTATCAGTAATATTAACTGTACCAATATCAGTACTTAAACTAAATTGAAAATCATCATGATCACTTCCATTTATATCAGTATTACTAATTAAGCCAGTATCCAATTGATAACTGAGTCTTTGACCCTCTCCAATAAGACCAAATTCTTTAATCTTATCTCTGTCCTTATAAACTGAATCGAATTCGGTCTTATTCTTATTCTCATCAGCTTCATACTTGAAAGAATTATCTTTATACTTGGCATACCAAATATAATTGATTCCTTCATCTTTTAATGGTGACTTTAATTGATTAATAAATTCCATTAAAATTTCCTCCTCATGTTTGTATTTGTGTGTGTATTTATGGTTACTTGTAAGTTCTTTACAACTTACATTTTTATAGTATATAGTTTAGATTATTATTGAACTTGCAGTTCTACTTCAAATTCCATACCATCATCTAATCTATTTAATTTAGCCTCATCTGATTTGAATTGAAAATATGGATGAACTAAAACTATACTAGAATTCTGAATAGTTGGATCTGCTGATTTTAAATGTACTGATATACTATCATGGTCTTTATAAATATTATATAGAACGGTTACATTAAATATACCAACATATTGATCCTTGATTTCTGTAGTATATCCAATTGATATTGGAGATATAATTGGTTTGCCTTTATCATCTACACCACTAATATGCTTCTTTGTAATGATATCATTATATTTACTATCTACATTATTAGAAATATTTAAAAATCTATCATCAGCAGTTTTAATATATAGATGAATTACATCTTGACCATTTAATCTAAATAATCCATCATTTAAAAAGATACTAATCTTTCTACTTTTACCAATCAGACCAAATTCACGAATACGATCTCTATCTTTATATATTGAATCGAATTCTATTTTAACTTTATCATTATTAGATTCAAACTTAGTAAAATCATATTCAAAATATCTAGCAAACCAAATATAATCAATTCCTTCATCTTCTAATGGTGATAAATCTAACTTAGTATAATCAATGCTACTCATTTTAATTCCTCCTACTTTAATTCAAAAATAAATTGGTTTAGCTGATCTTTTTCAAGAGTTATTATCTTAGTATAAGTATTATTCTGATTATCTTCCAATACTAATTTTATATATCTAATATCAAATGAAGATGTAATATTTATCTGGAAGTATTCAGTATCATCAACCAAATATAATACATCCATTTTTATTGGTTCATAATCAAATTCTTTATATTTCAAATTAGCATTATATCCAAATATACATCCTTTTTCTTTAGATTCTGTACCTACTATCTGGAATAATCTATTAAAAATTATATCTTTTGCATAATCTGTGAATTCATAATTGGTAATATTAATATCCTTGGATTGATAAATGAAATGTAATCTATATTCTTTATCACCTATTTTAAACATTCCACCCTTGGTATCAAAGTAATATTTCTTCTTTTTATTCATTACTCCAAAATTCTTAATAGCTCTACTTTTATTATAAAGAAATTTTTCAAGAGGAGTCCCATCTGTTTCTTTTATAATTTCTTTATCATTCGTATACTTATCATCTTTGATTGATAATTTGAAATCATCTTTACTAAGAGTACCAGTATCATTTTCTAAATCTTTAGAAAATTGAGATTCTGTATAGAACTCAGTAAACCAAATTAATTTATCTTTATCTGACATAATCAATCACCTATCCTTTAGTCATTAATATTCCTTCAGCCTGAATTAACAGGCTGAAGGAGTTTTCATTAGGTATAGTAACCAGTAAGTCTAATTTTGAATGTTTTATCACCAGGAGTGCTGTTAATTGGAGCTTGTAAGCGTACATTAACAGTAGCAACATTCTGTGGATAAGAAATAGGATCACCATCGTTCTTGGTACCCTTGATAATAAGCTCTGTACTTACATTATTATTAGCTCTAATCTGCTTAACATCAGTACCACCAATAGGAGTCCAAGTAGAATCATTACCATCTACAGATGGAATATTTACTTGTACCCACTTATCTTTTGGTACATCACTATCGGCAGTTAATCCATTAGAGTCTAATACTTCAATCTGTGGTTCTTTAAGATCAGATACATCTTCTTGACCATTCTTATTATTCCATACTTGAATAGTTAATACTGGAGTTGGAGTCTGAGCCTTAATAGTACCCCAATCATAAGTACCAACTAAAGAAGTACTTGTATTATCATATAAACCAATTAAAGGACCCATGATTATACCTCCTTAATATTCATTATACATAATAACCATTAATACGCATCTTCCAAGACTTAGTTCCAGGAACTGCATTTAATGGAACATGAACCTTAATATTAATTTCAGTATAATTAACCTTGGAGCCAATAGTATCAGCAACACCATCATTTACAGTACCCTTAATAGTATTACCATCAGCAGCTGAAACACCAACTGCACGAATAAACTTAACTGTAGAACCACCTACTTGAGTCCAAGTACTTGCATTACCATCTACAGCAGGACAATTAATTCGTACCCACTTACCAGCAACTATATCGGAAGAAGCACCACCATCAACATCTAAAGATGTGATAGATACATCACGAAAATCAGACAAAGCTGCTGCACCACCACGATTATTCCAAATACGTACAGGAACTACTACAGAATCATTATTAGCCTGCACAGTACCAAAATCAACATTAGCTACTGAAGTATCAGTAGAAGCATTTACGACTGATATGGATGGACTAGCCATATAAAAATTCCTCCTTTAAATTATATATTAAATTTATTCAATACTAATATTGTATTAACTTATTGTCACTAAGATACAATCAAAAAACTATTTATTTGAGATAATAATTTTGTATAATCTTGGTCTAATTTATTATTAAGTATGACATTTAGATTAAATATACAATGGATAAATAATAATATCTTTTGTTTAAGATTTAATTTGTTTAAATGATTGATATAGTATATTTCATTATGAGTCAATTTAAATAATTTCATAATATTTATCCTCCGTAACCAACTAATGTATAAAATAATAAATTAAAAAAGGAGATTATGATATATGCAAGAATTTAAAGAATTTATTTCTAAATACAAAATTCCTATAGCATTTATTATTATAGTCATTATCTTTTCTGTTGTTGTTGGCTTAATGTTTAAGAAGATAATAGATTTACAATCTGATTTAGATTCTAAACCTGTTATAATGACTCCAGAACAAGCAACCAATCCTAATTATCTTCAGAATAAAGAAAAGATGAATAGAACTGATGCTGAGAAAACAACAGTTATAATTGAAAAAGCACAACAGGGACAAGTACAACCTAATTCTACTATAGTAATACAAGCTCCAACTCCAGAGAAAGCTACTGAAGTAGTTAAAGAAAAGATAGAACAAAAGGATCCAACTTTACCACCAGAAGCATTGGAAAAGACTGATAGAACTATTATTGCTGAACAACCAGAGAATAAAGATTATCAAGTTGGTGTATATAAGATCAACTTAAGTAAAAGATGGAGTATTGGTACTGGTGTAGGTCAATTAGATAATAAGATTTATGTTCCTATATCTTTTGAAAGACTATATAAAAATAATAGATCTATAGAAGTTCAAGGAAATTTTGATTTGGAAAAGAAAAAAATAAATGGTGTTCAAGTTATGCATAAATGGTATTTTTAAATAATTATCCCTAGTACCAATTTGGTACTAGGGATATAGTTTTTAATCTGGATCTACAACAAGAATTCTAACAGAATTTGGTAATGAAATAGTATTTACATTATTATCATTAGGCTTGCACTTTTTATCTACATTTGTTCCAATAATGATATTATCTCCACAAACATGAGAAGAAACAAAGTATCCTTGCTTTTTAGATAACAATAAGATATATTCATTTTCTGTTTTTTCTTTATCTAGTCTAATAGTTGTGTCTATCCGTTCATTAGTAGTATAGTTTAGCGTACTAACTACTACTTTCTGATAATCATATATTTCATAAACATCTTTTTTAGCTTGCATATATGCTACTAGTGAAAATCCTATTAGAGCTAAAGCGATAACAATTATATCCTCAGTTGTAAGTAATGATATTTCTTGGACTATATAATCAATCATTTTATAACCTCCTCACAATAACCATCTTTTGTGGTATAGTAAATCTTTTTTATTCCGACATTTTTAATCATCTTCATACATGCTGGGCAAGGTCTACTATTTGCTATTTCACCATTAAATATTTCTCTATAAGTGTATAAAGAACATCCTGTAAGATCTTGCCTTTCTGCATTTAAAATAGCTCTTATTTCCGCATGAATATAATGACGAAAATACATTCCATCTTTATATCTATCTTTATAATACTTAGTATTATAAATCATTTGAACTGGATGTGATTTAGGAGTATTAGTCCCAACAGAAATTACATCTCTCTTGTTTACTATTACACATCCAATTTTGATTTTCTCAAAAGTAGATTCTTTTGAAATCGCTCTTGCTAAGTTGAAGAAATGATAATCCTTTTTAAACATATAGTATTACTAATCCTTTCACGGAATTTTAGGGATAGCATTAAATGCTATCCCTGTTATTTGTGTCTTATAGATTGTTCACTTGATTGATTATCTTCTCATAAAATTGCTCATCAATTTTATCTTTATCCATCTCTAAAACAGAATTAAGCATTTCTTGCAACTTCTTCTGTTTTTCAGCATTACAACCGAGAAAAGATTCTTTAATAAATCGTATTACATTTTCTTTTTCCAATTTAATCACGTCCTTAATGATGCATTTGAACTTGTAATAATACATTTCCACAATAAAATCCAACAAATAAACATATTATAAACAATGCTGCAAATTGTTTTTTATTACTTTCCAAAATATCCAAAGCAGATAAATTATTATTTTCAGAAGTTATCTTTTGATTAGATATTGGATATATGACAGGTTTGTCTATCTGTTCATAAGTCTTTTCATAAGAATATTTAGGTTTATATTTCTTATTATCACAATAAGAATTAAAACAAAGATTAATCATAAACATAAAAAGTATACCAAATACAAATGAAATAAAACTTACTACTAAAATTGTTAAATTGTTCATGATGGGGTCCTTCCTCCTATATATAACTATTAATGAATTATTATTTTATGCTCTTTTTTATCAGCACATAAAACAACCAACTCTTTACTTTGACAATATCTATTGATATCAGTCATTAATTCCTCTGTTGGAATTTCAATAATAGTTAAGATATTAATATTATGAGATATTGTAAAACAAGCATCACATAATACCATCCCATCTCGAATTCTGATCTCTATTTCATCCATATCTTCAATATTCATTATATTTTGGTAATGATTATTATATGAATACATATCTATATATACTATTTTCAAATCAGTAGTATCGCATAATTTAATGTTAATATGATGATAAATATAATCACATATTAAGTATACTCCCATAATAGCAATCAAAAAACCAAAAACAATTAATACATACTCAGACATTTTAATGTCTCCTTCCTAAATTTTCTTCCTCTAAAATGTCAATTAAATAAAATTTTCCCTCCTTATAATTTACTTCAAATAAATAGTATATTTTTCAAAAATATATAGAGAGGAAGAATTCTTCCTCTCTAATTAATTTGTTTAATCACTTAACTCCAGTAGAACCCATACCGCCAGTACGTTCTCCATCTGCCTGATCATCTTCCATTACAAAGTATGGTTGGATAATTCCCTGACAGAACTTAGTACCCTCTTCTAATCTCATTGGTTTGGAACAAATAACTCCAACCATAATATGTCCCTCATTAGACTCATTATAAGCATAATCAGAATCAATAATTCCTACAGTATTTAACAGTCTCATTCCATACTTAAATCCAAGAGAAGATCTTGGATATAATCCTAAGAATACAGAAGTTGGAATGACTGCATTCTCATTGCCTAATTCTAATTTCTCAGAATCTTGTTCAAGTTCAAATTGAAATAGGTGATCCATATCTGCTATAATTCCAGTTGGGATAATAACTGGAGTATCAGCAGGAATATCTATATCGAAAGGTAATTTAAAATCATAACCAGCAGAATTCTTAGTAGATCTCTCAGGTTTAGCAATTCTATTATAATTCTTTTCGTCAGTTACTGGAAGAAGATCAGATCCGACCAAATCAAGATTATTGAAATTCAACCACTCTTCTAATGATACCTTTTGAAAACTCATTTTAAAAATTCTCCTCTTAAATAAGTGTGACACAAAAAAAAATAGTAGAGTCAGAAAATCTGACTCTACTAACTACTAAGAGATTAATTATGTAACACAAAACCAGAATACTATGAGAAACGGAAATTTCAGAGTTATTTCCTTTCTACTTTAATGTATTCATGATTTTACTTAATTATATTTCCTAGTAATAATTTCTCTAGCAATGATACAGAAAATTATCTTTACTAAGAATTCAATATCCATTTCATATCTTTCACGATTGACCTTGATACTTTCGACAAAACCTAGTAATTTACCAGATACTTCTCTGAACTCTTCAATATCTTCTTCCCTATAGATATCAAAAATATTAGATAGCTTAGTATTTTCATAATGGAAATGTGCAGATTTATAGTGGTCTTTATCATAGAATTCATCTATCTGATCTGTTAATTCATAATAATCCTTAAGAGTAATAGAACCGCCACATGCTTTAGGATGACCTCCACCGAGACCATACTTCAACATAATCTGACCGAGATTCAACTTCCCTAAGATTTCACTATCAGTATACAATGAGAAACTGAAAGTGCTATCTTTCTCATTATATCTAACAAGCATCTTGATAGTAGGAATATTATCATCATAGCCGATTATCTTGTTAGAGCTACCAAACTGGAACAATCCGACAATTCTGAGTTTGTTGATATTATTATTCTTAAACTCAGATTCAAATACATACTTATAGTCATTGTCGAACAGTAACTGATTCTTTTTCTGATCAATATCAAATAACTCCTTTCCAATATTCAGTATCTTATTCAATCTAGAAAGCTCAGCTGCTTCTATACCAGTACATAAGAGATTGAACCAGACACCTGAATACATATTGATATTATTATATGACCAATAATATGTATTCAAGTAAACAGCATACTTATAAGCCTCAGGGAACTGCTTATCCAGTTTCAAATCATAAAGATTGATCAAAGCAGCAGTTACCATATTTGTATTAAATATGATAGTGAAACATTTCTTAAGAAAATAATTAGCCAGATAAGTAGCACAGAATCTGGTATCGATGAAATAAGTGAGTTTCTTGTATAACTCTGTTTCACCAGAGATATTATTGAGAGTAACCAGAGAAGTAGCATGGTGATCAATCCAATATACATGATCAAATACTTCAAGAATACTCTTCAATTCACTGAACTTAAAACTCAGATCTACAGCAAATAAAATAAACTCCTTTCTATCAACTTTTTTGCTCTTATCATTGACTCTCTTATCTTCTCTAACTTTAGTGATCCAATTCTTAAAATCGGTATCATTATAGTTAAATGGAGCAGAATGCATATCTATATTAGGAAATTTATTTCTAACAACACTAGCAGATGCATCACCATCCATATCATTATGATGAAGACAATGGAAACTGAACGCTTTCTCATTATAATCATAATGATTAAACATTTCGCAATTTCTTTTTCCAAAAGAATACTGAGCAACTTGAGGTGGATTCTTCTTCTCTACACTATCATTAAACAGCTTTAATACATTATCACCAGAAACATTGGATCTGTTTCTGATAATCTTGTACACTGGGAAGAATTCATTGGATAGGCTACGCTTAGGATACTTATCATTATCATCCATAACTAATTTGTATACCTGCTCTAATAATTCCATATTCTTATGAAAAGAACCAAAAGAAGTTTCTAAGATTTCATTAACATTTACATCGTTTTCCATATTTATTACCTCCAAAATTTAAAAACAACATATAGATTATCTAAACATCATTTGCATTCCTTGTATTGGATTGCACGGATTGTAAGGACTATTAGTTTGATTAGCCAAAGAATTAAATTGTGTTATCTCTTCATCTAAAGATTTCTTAGCAACATTTTCTAAGTCAATTGTTTAAGAACCTATTTTCTTTACGATTTTCCTATAAGCCCTTAACTCAACTAATAATTCATTTACAACTTTGACCTGATCCTCATCCAAAATCAATTTCCCTTGAATTCTAGTATCTGTAATTGCTTTCTCAAGGGTATATTTTCTTTTTGTATTCATACCAAATCTCCTTTTACTTAAGACCTTTTTGTCTTAAATATTCCATATCCTCTTGATCGATATTTTTTAACCAATCTTTCTCTTTATAAAAGAAAACCACCTGCCTTTTTTCACTCTTGGGAATATAGAAAGTATTATCCAATATCGATGGAGGAGGAACATTATCAACAGATTCTTTATCATAATGATATTTAATATTCTTTTTTATAGGATTTGTATTGATAATAATCTGATTTGGAATACTATCTATAGTTGTATTAATCATATGATCAATCAAACTACCATTTCCATTATAAGTTTGCACCCCCTTTAATCCAATCTCAAACATAGCCTCTAATAATTCTTTTTGTTTTTGTTTATTCATTTTTTATCCTCCTTCTACAGATATAGTATATGTATAAAAAAAATATTAAGGAAGGACAATTAAGTCCTTCCTTAAATAAATACTATATTTTAGAATTCATACTGAGAAATATCGACACCTTTTATGAGACTATATTTATCATCATTAATCTTTCTCATATCAGATATCTCTTTATTTATATCATTTGCTGTATATCTTAATAACTTTCTATTATCTTTAGATAATGTAGATATACCAATCTCTCTAGAGTTTAAAGCACCTAAACCCTTTGCACGTTCCATATTTTTAGGTTCATTAGCTCTAAATGTGGATATTACTTCATATAGACCTACCTTCTTTCCATTCATTAAATAACGCTTTTCAGAATTATCTATATATGGAAATAGAGGAGATATGGCTTGTACAAATGATGGAGTTAGTAATACAGTCTGTTCTCCAGATTCGCCATCGTCTGCCAATCCTTCTAATATAGTAATACCTTTTCGTTGTTGAACTTTAAGATATGGATACTTCTTCTCTATAGAAGTTTTGAATTGTTTAAATCCAAAATCTCTACTAATAACTATATCCTCTAATAAGATTGGATGAATTGCATATGTATTAGCAATATGATTCATCAGTATATCATAATTTTCATTCAAATCTATTAGATGAGATATTTGAGATGGAGTAAACTTCTCTTTAGTTCTAAAGTGTTTTATCTCATAAGACTTAACAAATTCTTTTCTTACATAGTCTATTACGTCTTGTTTATCAATAAAGTATTTCCAATTCTTGGTATCCTTATTGATATGATATAATGGAGAAAGTCCACAATAAACTCTTCCCTCTTCAATAAGAGGTCTGCAATATAGTAATAAGAATTTTAATACCAAAGTTCTAATATGTAATCCATCTGGATCTGCATCGGCTAGTATTATTATCTTATCATATGGGCATTTAGATATATCAAAGTTTTTACCATATCCAGCACCTAATATACCTATTATACCTTTAACTTCTTCATTATTTAAGAACTTCTCTTTTGTAGTAGAGAATGCATTAGGCATTTTACCTCTAATTGCAAAGATTGCTTGAGTTTTACTATCTCTACCATATTCACAAGGAGAAGATGCAGACAATCCCTCAACAATAAATAGTTCAAGACCATCTTTATTTTCTGCCTTTATGAATCCTTTTGGTAATTTAGTAAAGTCATCATTCTTATACTTCTTACTAATATTATCTCTTTCTCTATCTGCTCTAGATCTAGCTGTTGCTACATCTTTAAAGAAAGAACAAAGCTTTTGCAAATCTTCTGGATTTGTTTTAGACCAATGTTGTAATGTCTTATAAGTCATATCTCTTACAAATGGTTCTAAGTCAGCATTCTTACAAACATTCTTAGCCTGACCATCAAACATTACATTCATATGAGCAGCAGTACAAGCTGCAACCAATCCTGTAGATACATCACCAGAAGTTGCTTCTAATTTACTTCTCTTATTAGCAGCAAGATAAACCTTATTCATATAGTTTCTAAAAAAGTCTTGAACTCCTTTAATGAATCCTCTAGATGGAGTAGATAGATTTGTATTTACTGGAGTCATATTAGCAAATGTAATTACATTGCTAGAAGAGTTCACATCAGCTACGAAAGTAAAATAAGTATCTACTTTCATAATACCAGTATCTTCAAATACATGAATAGGTTTGATTAATGGTTTTTGAGTCATTCTAATAAGATAGGTAAGAGTACCATCTTGGTTTATTATAGACTTATGTAATACAGTCTTACCATCTATCTTATGACCAATAAATTCCATTTTAGCTCCAATGTTTAATAAAGGAACCAAGTTTTCTAAAAACATCAAAACATCTTCACATTGAATTGTAATATCTCCCATGATAGAAAAGTCTGGTTCAAAATCAACTATAGTACCATGTAGTTGTTCCTTATTCTTTTCTATCTTAGCTTCACCCTTATACTTCTTTAAAGGTTTACCCTCAGAAAAATCTATGTGACCTTTGATGAAACCCTCTTTTGTATTATAAGTATAAGATGTTACTGAGAATCTAGTAGAAACTGCATTAACACATTTAGCTCCAACACCATGCAAACCAGAAGGATAATTTCCTTCTTCTTTATCATAGTTTGTTGAAGTATGTTCTCTTGAATATACACGAATCATATCATGTACAGGAATACCTCTACCATTATCTTTTACAATACAACGATGAGTTCCTTCAAAATATTCAACCCATACTGTATCACATGGAGAAACAGTTCTTTGAATTTCATCAGTACCATTTTGAACTACCTCTCTAATACAGTTCATCCATCCTTCATTTCCAGTTGAAGATAAATATTCACCTGGATTTTTTCTTACTGAATCCACAAACAATTCTATTGTTTTAATCTTGTTATCATAAGAGCTAATATTTTGAAGCATCTCTTTAGATAATTTATTAGCATTTTCCAAATTAACTATCTCCCTTCTAAACTTTAAAATCTAATGAGATGTTATTCTAAAATGTAAAAAATAAAAATAATATGGGAGAGGAAATTAATCCTCTCCCATACACATTGATTTTAGAAATTATATAATTTTTAAAACGAATAGTTATTAGCCAACAAATGTCTTATTGACTGTTGCCTTAGCATCCTGTAAGTTTGGATTCTTTGGAGCTTCTGGCATTGGTGGAGCAGTCTGAGTCTGAGCATTTACTTCTGGACCAGGCATTACTACATTCTGCTGAACTGTCTGAGTAAAATCCTGAGCGTTATCTACATAACCGATTGGATTGTTATTCTGTACAGGAGCAGGCTGCTGAACAACATTAGCCATACCATAAGTAGGAGTAGAAGTTGCTGCAAACTGGTTCTGTCCCTGAGGAGGAACAACATACTGCTGTGGAACAACTGGAGGAACTACCTGCTGGGTTGCAGTATTAAACTGACCCATTGGTGGAACTGCATTGAATTGATTATTCATTGCATAATATGGATTTACGGAACCACCATAAACATTCATACCTGGAACGCTAGCCTGCATACCAAGGCCACCAAAGATATTTCCAAGCATCTTGAATCCCATCTGATCGGAATCCTGAACCTGAGGATTGAGCTGATTAAATCCAGCAGAATTCTCGAAATACTTCTTAGCAATCTTCCACAACTGAGGAACCTTACTAATGAAACCAGAGATAATATAAATCTCTTTAAGACCAACTGGAACATCACCATAGTAAGTCTTAATAGTCTGGAATAAGTCATAGAAGTTACTGCAAATAGAAGTGATCTCTTCATCACTTGCATTAAGATCAATCATATTCCATTCTGCACCACAGATAGCACATCTACAACGACCAGTGCCATCATTAATCTCATCAATCTTAAACTGACCATCAGTATCTTTGTGAGTACAAATACTACGCAGATATTCTTCTCTAGTCAACTTAGACTGGAAAGACTGAGGACGCTTCTGAAGCTCAGCAATCTCTTCCTTAGTTAAGAACTGAACATTCTGATGCTTTGGCTGTGGAGCAAGATTCTGACCATAAGCAGAATAAGATGTTACTGGTGCTACTCCTGGGACCTGATAATACTGATTTTGTGTTTGCATAATTATACCTCCAAAAAATTATAAATTTGAATAAATTAATCCTGATATCAATTAAGATATCAGGATTTCTTCTCATTAAAATAGTATATAGTTGAAATCATGTTTAACTTATTAAAAAGAGTAAGAATGCGATGTTTTCAAAGATTTTAAAATTCGACAATAAGTCACACAATCTCAACTATATACTGGTCGTATGTAATTAAATTTTCAGTTCTTATTGATGATATATAAAGAAAGGAAGCAATGAATTAACACATTACGGATCAACAAGAATACAACTTCAACTACATACGATTATAAATAAGTCTTATTGATTGTTAATTATAAATTAGAATGCCATTGGATGAATAGTCTTATTATATTCATGCATGTCATCATAATGACGAGTAGATGGATCTTTATCCTTATCCATCATTGTCATATAAGAAGTCTTATTCTTACGCTCGATAATAACTCTCTGATCAGTATCTCTAAACAGATGATTCTTAAGAGCAGCTTTCTGTTCTGGAGTCATTACTGTAATGCCAGCAGTAAGATTATCAAAAGATTCCTCAGATAACTGAACACGAATATTCTGAATTTCATCATAATCAATCAAGATACCTACAGCAGATACTACTGGTTTATCACCAAAAGATATAGCAGCTGTTGCAGGATTGTAGAAAGCTGACTCTCCATTATAAGTAAAATAATAGAGACAGCTATTAGCATCATCCCATATAACATTCTGATTTATAGGATCGTCTGTAATATTTAAAGAGTTATCGCAAACAATATTTAGTGGACTACGAATAGTCATAGTCTTTTTATCCTCAGGACAATCTTTATTCTTATTATAAAGAGTCATTGTTGCCTTATATGCCAATTCACGCAGTTTAATAACTGTTGCTTTTTCCATATTTATCTCCTCCAAAGTTTTAATTTGATTATCTAAATGTAAAAGTATAAAAAAGAAAGGTATATTAAGACTAATATACCTTTCAAGACAATCTTTATAGAATAGATTGTTTTGCCCCTCTACCAAATGGGTTATTATTTAATTGCATTGTAATGCAAATTAGAAATTGTGGATTACACTTCTCAGGAGCATAAGTTCCATCTGGTAGAATCCCAGTAGATTTGTATTTCATTATTCCATCATAAATAGTAGAATAAGTAAATACTCTGTTCTCAGCATCCATCAAGCATTTATTGAATTGAGGGTTAGTTTGAATCTGAACAGACCCAAGTCTATCATTATTCTGGGCAACAAACTTTAAAGAATCCCTATAAACAATGCATTCAAGAAGTTTATTCTTTAAATCAATAAGAGCTTCATCAAAGATTCTCTCATCTCCTAAAATGTATTGAAAATACTTTGCTTGTTGAAGATTTCCAAACATCAAATCAAAATATAATAATTTTAATTTAGATTGGATTTCATTCACTGTAGCTCTACTGGTACAAGCCACACCATATTGACCTAAGAAATATTCAAAGAATTTACTTGGTTTTGGTTTCCTATTATTTGACCTTATCTGTCGCATAATTAATCCTTTCTTCTAATAGGTTTGTTTATCTCTGTCTGATAGAGAAGATTCAAATCCTTATTGTTATTGAAACAATTTGCATGGATAAAATCTTCCAATTCCTCCAGACTTACACTGAATTCAGATACTTTATTCTTCTCAATGCAAAGTCTGATAAATGAATATACAGATACTTCTGACCCAAGAGGAATCTTTCCAGATAACACATAAGAATGTATTGGATCGATATTATAAATCTCAGATTCAAGATACCAGAATACAGAACTTCTTCCTCTAGTAGCAATGAATCTACCCTCTTGAGTATCTTGAGATCTATCAGCTTCAGCATCTTGTAATAAGATAAGATATGGCTTATCTTCTTCAAAGTCTAATGACTTCTTAGTCTCAGGATCAAACATCTGTACAACTTGTTTCTTTTCGGTAAATAATGGCATTAAAATCACTCCTTCAAAATATATATACCTCTTTATCCATTATCCATTAATATAGTATATTAATATACTTAAGTTTAGATAACAGATCTACCATTAATTTGAACTACTGATTTTTTAACTGGGATATATACTCCAACACTTGGAGTTACATAAACACAATGTCTTCTAAATCTAGTAATACCAGTGTAATTAAGATGCTTTCTCATTTCAGCTCCTCCTCCAAAGAATTCTTGAATATAAATTCCTCTAAAGAACTGTGAGCCTTGGGATAGATGGGTAGTAATAGCATAACTATATTCAAATTTCTCACCCTCTGGTCTATACAAAGGATTACCAAATTCTTTCATAGCTGCTCGTGTTTTATTATCCGCTTTAAAATACTTAAAGTCACATGGTAAATCGCTAAACTTTATCATTGGGAATAAATCAGGTACGAAGTCTATTTTAAACATTCCTTTTGAATAAGTAGATACATCTGGCATATTCATAATAGTACCTGATAATCCATTGGTTAAATTAACCCCATCTACTTCTATATCCCAATTATTCTTTCTACATATTACCTTTTCTCCAAATTGAGGAATTATTCCTTTCTTACCTAATATCTCTTCTCTAATATATTTATTAAAGTAATCTCTAGTTTTATTTAAACCACAAATTACTATATCCATTTGAGGAATCATTTCCCTCTCATAGTATTTAAATATATTTTCTGGAATAATAGTAAGATCAGAATATCTTCCTGGAGGTAATGGTTCTCCTCGTAGAATTCTTTGAGAAAATTCTACTATTGCAGAACCTTGGGCTTGTCTCATAATTCTTGTTAAGAAATGAATCTTACCATCTAATAAGAATGCTGGTTTATCTTTTACTGGAGGTAATTGATTCAAATCTCCACATACAAGAATTTTAATACCAGATCGTAATATATCTTTCTTCATATGATAAGGAACCATAGAACCCTCATCAATGCAAATTAATTTATATTGCGATTGTGGTACCCCTTTATAAACGTATTTGATTCTTTTTATCATTTTGAGAGTTACTGGATCCTGCTCGTAAGATTCAACTGGGCAATATAACCATGAATGAATAGTACATGCATTAGTAAATCCATTTATTCTCATAATAGTAGTAGCTGCTCCAGTGTAAGCCATTGGAGCAACCTCAGTATCATTTAGTCCTAATGAATCAATTATAGCGTGCATAACAGTAGATTTACCAGCACCAGCAGGAGCAGAATATTGGAATATTTGTTCTCCTGTATTACTATTATACCATCTATAAGCTTCATTTATAAGACTAACTTGTTCATCTGTTAATTCAATACTCATCTTTTTATTCTCTCTTTTATATCATTTTCATAATAAATAGACTTCTCATATTCATCATACTTTTTCAGAGTTTCCATTACTGTAGCATCAGTCATAGATTCCATTCTCATGAAAGCATCTAAATATTTAGTAGAATCTTTATAATGTAATCCAGTGACTATCTTTGCTCCATTTCCATAATTAATACTAATATATCCATAAGTATCTATCTTAGGAATAGCTTTCATAGAATGAGCAAATATCTGGGTACTAACTACATCATGATGGAATTCCTCTAAATACTTCTTAAATAATTCTTCCATGATCATTGGATTATTATAAGGATCAAATATAATATCACTAGAGTGAATAACTCCACTACCAGTATTGGTATATCTTAATACCTTACCTTTTATTTGAATATAAGCAGGTTCTATTGGATCATCCTCAGGATCGATTATATATCCCTCGGAATCATATTCTAATCCAGTGATTCTCAATACATCGTTTATAAAATCCTCTGATAATGCTGGATTATCACATAACTTAGATTTTATATTCGTTAATGATTTTACTTTTATTTTCTTTTGTCTAGCCATAATTAATCTCTCCTTTGACAATTACATAATTAATTTATTTAATAAGGGGGGAAATAAAATGTCTAATGTAATAGATATGAATACTACTGAAGTAGCAATACTTTTGGATGATCATGTAGATAAATATCATCCAGGAATTCAAACATTTAGATTACAAACAATTGCTGGTTTAAATACTAATACCAGAGCTGTTTATAGTACACAAACAAGAATACCTAATCTAATGAATAAAGATGCATCAGCTTTACAGTTTAATCCAGTTAATACTGGTTCTGTTGTTAAGATTAAATTACCAAGAGAAATAACTCGAAACTTTGAAAAGAAATTTATCCCAGTAGGTACAAGATTTATTGTATCATTTAATTCTGGAGATATAACCAAACCAGTTATAGTTGGAAGGGAGTTTGACTAATGGCAATTTATAATAATGCGATAACAAATCCAAATCAAGCTCATACTCTAAGTGAATTTATTTCTATAGGAAAAACCTCTACATCTAAATTATCATATAGAGATATCTCTTATATTGAAAATAGAGATAATATGGAATTTGTCGTTAAAAATACATTATCAGATTTCATATATGAGTTAAAACAAATGTCGATCAAAGTAACATTAACGGATGAAGAGATTCGTAAATATCGTTATAATCCCAAAATGCTTTCATTTGATCTATATGGTACTACAAGATTATATTATGTAATACTATTAATGAATGATCTTTGTGATATACATAAATTTGATTTAAAAAACAATAACCTCCTTTTATTAACCAAATCTCAAATGGCCAATTCTATTTCTAAAATTTATAAAGCTGATTCTTTTTCTATTGCTACTTTTAATAATGATCATAAAAATGATACAATTATCACCCCTATTATCAAATACAGATAATGAAATGTAGTATGGGAGAAATCCCATACTACTTTAATATTGTTTTTACCATTTCTTATTCACATAGTATTCTCTAAGAGATTCTTTTTCTTTATTACTCTTAACAAAGTCAATTACCCTCTTCTTTTCTGTACTTGGTTTCTTTTCAACCATATTCTCTATAGATAATGTAATACCCTCTTCCTTTTTAGGGATAGTAGAATTTGGATTCTCAGATTGTAATATTTGAGCAATATTATTATATCCAGGATTCATCACTGGAATATTCTGTTGAGCTTCTTTATTCAACTCAGATAAACTTCTAATAGAAGAGCTAATATCTGTTCTCTCAACATCTCCAAAAGATGCTCTTATTTCTTCTGGATCTCTAGATAGAGATTCTCTAAAAGCAGGTTTGGCCTCATAAACATCCTCCATTAATGCTATTTCAGAAGTATCATAAAATGGTTGATATATAGATACCTTATTAGTATAAATAGGATATCTATGTTTTGTTAATTTGAATGCCATATACTTTTTATTATCTGGACCGATTTCTGGAACGATAATTAATGAACCATCCAAATTTCTGTCAATATTTACTGAATCACCAATATTACTTCTAGAGAGTTTCTTTATAAGATTTGCTTGATTTGAACCACGTCCCTCATCAATAATTCTAGCAGCTTCTCTATTTAACTGAGATGCTGTTATGACTGGTACTTGTTTTAAGGTTGCATAAGTCTTAAAATCATTTACAATAGTACCCAGATCTTGATAAGAATCTTTAGTTATTTCTGATGGTTTTATTCTCATCAAATAATCTTGAATAAAACAAATAACTTCAAATCCTTCATCTTCTAGTTCTTCTGTTAATTGGAACATATAGGAAGTATCAACCGAATTAACTGGTTTAAATTTGATAACTAATTCTATATCATTATCCCCAGTATATTCAAATTTACATCTTTTGAATTCTTCCATTGCCTCATCAATAGTTTCACATTCTTTTAATTCCTTTCCTCTTGTTAGTATATGATAGAGAGCACAAATATATTCTATTACAAAGTTCTCCATAGTCAGATATACTATACAAGGCTTTTTAGTAGGATCTTTGGTCTTAAACCCCTTATTATATTTCCATATTTGATACATTAGATTTTCCAATGTAACGGTCTTTCCCTCACCAGGAAGACCAAAAAATGAATACACTCTTCCTTTTTCAAATCCTCCTCCAAGCATACCATTTAGTCCTTGCATTCCAGTGACTAATCTATATGATGGAGCAGTAATATATTTATGAATATCTTCTATTGAATCATTAATAGAAGATAATCTAAACAATGTAGAAGAATTATCTCTATTCATATTATTTCGTCTAAATTGAGTCATTGATTGCCCCATAATCTTTTGTAATTGATTCAAATATAAATCTTTCTCACGATAATTAGAACTTAGATAATTTCTACAAACATCCATAAGAGTATGAACATTTGATGACATGAATGCATTATTCATAAAAGAAGATATAGTCTCTTCGGCATATTCTACTTCTGTAGTAGATAATTCTTTTAAGAAAGATTGATCATTAATCAAAGAAGTTATATCAACCTTTCTATTGATATCTGATAAGATTATATCTTTATTACTAATACCTTTAACTCTTAATTCTAATGCATTCTTAAGGAATTGATATTTTAATACTGAGATTGGATTCTTATTAAAATTCTCAACTGATAGGTTATTAATTAGTTTCTTAAGACTACTAATACCATATTTATGAATTGCTTGATTTTGACTCAAAGCATATGAACAAAACAATGTTAAAAGAGCATCATCTAAACCATATATGGTTGCATCCGCCACTAATTTATCTTTTTGATATTTATTATTACGTTTTTTAAATTCATTAGCCATTATTCTATCTCCATTTTTATTATAGTACTTATCTGTCTTCATATTAGAGATTTTTTATTTCATTAACAAAATTCTCAAAAACATCTAAAGTCCAATAAGAACTATTTTCTTGTTGATTTATATATTGAACTAATTTCTCTTTAGAAGATAGGTTATCATCAAATAGATAATCATATTCTTGATATTTCTCATCCATTTCTTGTAACTGTCTTTTTATCTTCTCTCTTTCAAAATTAGCCTCAATTTTAATATCACTTCTATTATTAAAATATGATTTAAGAATAGAAATCTTTTCTGCATCATTTTTGGTAAATTTGATACGGATAAAATCAATACCATCTGATTTTAATTTATTGATATAATCTATAATAAATCTTGGATCAGACTGTAACATATCATCTAGATTAATCGTATCATATCTAAATGAATATATAGGTTCTAAATGAACTAAATACTTTCTGGTTACTAAATTATGAACTAAAATAAGAAATCCTTTTTCTCCCTCTTCACCAAATCTCCATCTTATAGGAGATCCACAATAATAAAAGTCTTTCTTGTATACTGAATTCACATGATTATGACCAGAAATTATAGGCCCTTTACAAGAAGCAAAATGATCCATAGAGAATACTGGTTCTCTATTTGAATTTAAATTAGCTTCATCTTTTCCTCTTATTGCACCCATAAAAGTTCCATGCATATAACAAGAATCATATAATCCAGAATATTGCAAAAATCTCAAATAATACTCTTCGCCCATATTATACATCTCAGGAATACAGAGAATTTTCTTGCCTTTGACAAAAATAAATTGGGTTTCGAAAATTATTCTTATATCTACCCCGCTTCTTATAAATGGGGTAAATAATTTCAATTGATCTGCATCATGAGATGCTGTTCCTGATATCAGTATTATCGTAGCATTTTTTCTTATACAAATATTAACTAAATTTTGTACAAAATACATTGCATACATTACTGCATCAGAATTTGCTAATAATTTTCTATCAAATATATCTCCATTGATAGAAACTATATCTAAAACATTCATAGAATCTATATAATTTAGAAATTGTTCTTGTAAGATACGGAATTCTTTTAATGGATCCATAACTCCAAAATGTAAATCTGCAATATGAGCCTCTACAAATAAATCTTTATTAATAAAATCAATTACTTGTTTCATATTTTCAACACCTCTTTCAATATTATAGTATATAATTTATAAATATATTAAACCATAAAATTAGGAAGAGGGAACTAACCCTCTTCCTTTTTATTTTCTACTTGCATACATTTAATCATTAAAGTTGTAAATAGATCTACAATATGACTAATCATATTTTTATAATCTTCCAATTCTTCTTTTTGTAAAGATTCATCAAATATATAATTTGGATTTATAATCCTTCCAGTATCATCTATTTGAAAATATTTTGTATATAAAACTTTGGCTGTTTTAGAATCAAAATAATTTTCACAATCATAAATTGTTTGTTCTATTTCTACTGTATTATGAATTAAATCAATTGATGTGGTAGTAATTGTAAATTTATTTTTGAAATCTTTAAAAGATTCAATACTTCTATTTATTACTTTGAATTTATCTATTAATAAGTTTGATCTAATTTGATCATCTTCAATATGATCTATATCTGTATTAATAGATATCTTGTCTTCTAGATTAAATGATTTTATTAATTCATTTATAAATCTAAATCTCATAATAAGACTATAATAAAGAATAAAACAAAAATAACTAGTAATTATAATGATAAATCTAGTTGGATCTTTCATTAAAGTAATTGAATCTTTTTTGATAATTCTAAACATCTTGAATCTAATCTGATTATATTTAAAATAAATAAATAGTTTTAATCGTAGTTTCTCTATAAAAGAACCAGTTTTGGAAAGTTTATTATAAAATATTTGTATCTTATCTAGAAAGAAAAAGTAATCTCTCAGTAATTTGATATGTGGGACTAATTTGAATTGAGTGTATTCATCTAAGAAAATATTCTTTAAATAATCTCGCAATTATATCTCATCCCCTTCATATTATTCTATTATATAAAGGTCAAATCTAAATTTATATATTAAAAACTTTTAGCAGTCGCATGAGCCTCTTCTAGCCAAACAAAATCATGATCATCTCTAAGATTAATATATTCAAATGAAGGATATTCAGCTTTTGTCTTTTCTTCATCTTCAACATCATCTGGTACTGAATCAAAGAATATACCAGTAATTTGTTTATCTGGAACATCTAGCTTTTCTACACCTTGTACCTTTACTACATTATTTTCTATAACATAATGATCTGGTTGTAAATAAGTACCATTTAAGAATAAAATAAGATTTTCATAATTGAAATTCATATGATTATGAAAGAATGGAGGAATAAGAAAACTATTAATACTTTCTGTAACTAATTCAATTTTAGAAAATTTAATCTTTCTAAAATTAGATGTGGTTGCATTTTCTAAGAATACAAATGATAATGATCTATTTTTAACCAAGAAATCATTTTGATTTAATAACTCTATAGTATTTTTATTTCTATTGACTTTGTATCTATACATATTGCTCAATAATATTGAACCTCTAAATACTATAAAGTTTTCTCTATCTTTAATATTCTTTGGTACTTCAAATATTCTTTGTTTATCTCTAGTAGCTTTAACATTGATTACTTCGACTTTAAATTGATTAAGTTCAGCATGATTAATATCATTCTCTTGGAATATAACCATTGTATATTTAACATTATTACATACAGATTTATCATAATCACCAATTAATTGTATCTTATTAATATCTAACAATTCATATCTTGATGGATGAATAAAAGTGGAATCTCCAAATAGAACCATATTTTCTTTATTAAAGTGATAATTAGCATCTTTAGTCTGAAAGGTAACTATACCATTAGAGGTATTACCAGAAACAGAATATTTTGTAACAAAGGTTATACCAGAATTAGTACCAGAATGATCTTTCAAATCATTCTTATATTCATTACTTTCCCAATCACTATATATATAAGGAAATCCAAAGATTATTTTATCAACATCAATTTCTACCATTCTTCGTTCATTTATTAAAGTAATAAATTCTCCATCCATTGATACAACATAATCTTTTTGTTTATCCATATATCTACCCTGTCCATCCATGACAAAGAAAGCATGTTCATCTCTAGGATATTCTTGATATGGATATGGAATCTTAACAATATTCTGTAAATACCATTCACAATATAATGTTTTTGTATATATTCTTATATCTCTATTAAATGGTACAGTATCAAAATTATCATCAGATTCTATATAATAAACGTCAATTTGAGCATTATCTGGAATATTACAAAAGAAGTATATAACTTTTTTAGAATAATTATTATAAGGAGATGGAATTAGTATTTCATAATTTGCTTTGTTTAATAATCTTCCACTAACAAAAATCATATATTTATCTGGATTATATGCTGTACGAAATTCTTTTCCTAATTCTAATTTTCTTCTTGACATAGAAATCTCCTTTCTTTTTAATATGACTTACTAATGAATTGTCTTTTTGAACCAATATATAGTTTCTTACCGACTATGAATTCATTATTTTTAATATGAATTTTTCTATCTTGAACACTCATATCTATTGGGTAATAGTTATTTTCATTAATTTCAGCAAATATTTGAATATCATTAATTTCAATTTCTGGATTGCAATTAACCATGTTATTTATTTCAGTCTCTAATTCTTCTATATTAGAGTATGAGTTTGAATATAGTTTAGGCATTTATATCACCTCTCAATTAAATAATTTTTAACAAGTATCCCACAAAGGGATACTTGTTATTTTATTATTCTTCAGAATATCTTTCTACTTCTATCATTCCTGTGAATTCTTTATTTAAAGTATTACCAACTTTCATTGTACAAGTAAAGAATCCATTACTTTGATTTGATCTGGTTAAAACAGTTTTTAATGGTGCTAAGAAATTTTTAATATTATGGAATCTAATTGATTCTACAACATCATTATCATTAAATTTATTTGGTACAACTACTATAGAATGGTTATTCTTAGATATAACATTTTTATTCCAAGGTGCTAATTCTCCATTAACAAAGAATAAGTTCTTTGAATGGTGACCATGATATTTATATGTTTCATCACCATAAAAGGTTATTTGATAACCACCAGTAACTGGTTTCATATTATCATTTAATTGCTTAATATTATATGTAGTTCTTGTACAAGTAGAGTTCTTCTCATACATACCATCTAGTAGATTTTGGTTATATCTAACTATATAATCTAAAGCTTTTGCTAAATTAACACCATAATGAAGATCTTGACTATGAGTAATATTAAAATCTTTTATAAAGTCATCAAAATTCTCATCTAATTCATAGAATTCTTCTCTTAAAGAAATATAGTCTTTAATAAATTGAGTATTATCAAACTTAACTGCATTAGAAGTATTCTCTAATGAGTCATCATAATATACACAAGTTAAATATCTTGGTACCCTTTCTAAAGGTTTCCCACTATGAAGATATTTAATAATATTTGTACTATACACTCTACCATATAAATCTGGTAAATATCTTCCATTTTGATCAAATGTAATAAAGTTATCTAAAGTAATACGTCTTCTTTTATCTATATTTAGATCATATAAAACGTATCTATATCCTTTTTGCATAAGATCTTTGATAATATCTCCACGCTTATCAGTTGGATCTTCAAATTCATTTGCTTTCTTTAATAAAACAAATGTAATTGATTTATCAATAGGAAATTTATCTTTAGGATCTCTCATTTGAATTGCTTTATTATCAATTATTTCATATCTTCTAGGATTTATAAATGTATTATTGACAAACATCATTAAATTGTTATGATTAAATTTCAATCCTTTATAATAAGGAATTGGAACATATCTTGTAGCACCTCCAACAAGATTATGATCTGTTGAAGTATATAAGAATATTGGTTTTATATGCAATGGACCATATTGGTCACCGACTTTTAATTTTATGAAAACAAATAAAAGAGAAGTTCCAACAGGAACAAAATCATCCATACTTGTAAATGTAATTGTATTTCTTACTCTATCTACTATATAACGATTATTGTTCTCCATACAAACAGACCCTCTGAATAATAAGAATTTTTTATATAAAAATCCATCATTATCAGTTACTGTTGGTATTACGAATACAGATTGATTATTTTTTGTTGCAGTTACAGAAACAAATCTTACAGAAGTATAGTCTTCTAAAAGATTAACATTATTTCCATAAGAATCTGTAATAACTTGCATTGTAATGAAATCATCTACCAAATGTTGAGTGTTATAATTTAAAAATTCTATCTTATTATTACCAACTATTCTATATCTAGAAGGATCAATTTGGGTAGTATTCTTATATAATATAACATTGTCATTTGGTGTAATTGGACCACAACCATCAGTAGGGTCGAAGGTTATAAAACATGAAGAACCACTAACTGTAGCTTGGTCAAATCTTCCATATCTCCATAAAAAGTGCATATAATTAACATCATTTCCAGCACCAAATGGATCACTATTATCTCCAGTATTATTATCATTACCAAAAGATTGTTCGGAGATTCCTCTACATTTTAAATGCTTATTGACTGTTGGAGAAATATAATAATAAATATATCCACCATCTGTAGTAAATCTTCCTTTAGAATCAAATACATAAAGAGGTGTTAAATTTGCACGTTCTCCTCTTCCTTCTTCATATAATATTGGAAAAGGAATAGTGACTACTTCAACAGTTTCAACTCTTTTATTATCATCATGATCTCTATCAGCAATAAAAATCTGAAAATAATCATCAGATTTGATAACATTCATTTTACTATAAGGAACTAAATTTCCATCTACGAATAGCATAAATGGTTGAATAAGATTTCTCTTATATAAATTAAGAATGTTATCTTTAACAAATCTATTATTATAACTATCCATAAAGTTTTCAAGTAAACGAACAGTTATTATAGTCTCTGGTCTATGATGTCGTCTTGTTCTCTTATCCTGCTCTTCTTCAAAATAATGAGTTTGTTGCCACCATTCGATTCTTATTCTTCTTGGAAGATAATCTTTTTGAGCTTCATTAAAATGATACTTACTAAATTGAGCCTGATACTCTAATTCTTTAATTGTATCATCACTAACATTTAATGTATTAGCTTCTATATTCATATAGTAATTTTCTTTTATATCTGCTCCATAAAAATAATTAGTAGGAGGTACAAATGATTCATTATAAGCACTGAATCCAGATATATACAAATTATCTATAGAACCTCCATTAAATGTGATAATCTTATTATCATTATCTACTTGCCATCCAATAAATAATTCTGATTGGAATGAACCATCTTTAAGTTGATATGAATAATTATCAGGATCTATAGTATTCATACATTCTACTGGACCGCTATCATATCCAGCTCTATGACAACCATCAATAAATATCTTAATTACCTTTGGCATTTCATACACATCATGACGATAAAAGTATTCATATCTACAAAGAGTAAATGTATGCCATTTTCCATCAAATGTATAAGATATATCTGGGGAATTAAAATATTCATCTTTATTAACTGAGAACTTAAAATAAGATCCATTTACAATAGATAAGATTGAATAGTGATAATTATTATTCTTATCTGATCTAGCTGCTAAAATAGGAATAATATTATACTTTTCTATATCTTCTTTTCTTATTTTATATTTAAAATAAATAGTTAAATCTTTATCTTTAGATGCTATACTAGAAGTGATATCTTGATTATCAATCATTAATCCAGCTGAATCATCATATAAATCAAAAGTAGCACATCTTAATCTTGCTTCTTCTCTTACATTAGGAATAGGAGAGGGTTCCCGAAAGGAAACCCCTCCAAAATTTATAATTCTATTATCTGTACAGCCATTAATATCAAATTGTAAATTTAATAAACTTGAATATGATTTATCAACTTCAAACATATAGAATCACCAACTTTAAGAAGAAATAGCTCGATCTATTATATAAATAGCTTCCTTAGAATACTCTACTAAAGTTGTACCTAAGACTTTTTCAATAGTCTTTTGTTGATTAAGATATCCACCAATATAAGCATCAGTAACCATTGCAGAGAAAGCAGGAAAGTATTCTAATCCAAAAACAGTTCCTGGGCCATATTGAGCCATCCATCTCTCTACTACCATATCTGGAGTAATTACTTTTTCATTAAAATGCATTACTTTTCTTAAAGCCTGAATAAAGATCTTTATATTTTCATATGGATTATCACTATTTCTTACATTTTTATTTTCAATTCTAGATATAAGAATATTAAGCATATTGGCTTCTCTTTCAGAAATACCAGATACCTTTTTAGCAATATCCATAGTTCTCTTATCATCTGGATCAAAATTCAAGGAGTTACATAAGAAATACATTGCAGATAGATATAGAACCTTTATTTTACTAGATTCTTGAATAGATACTTTTGTAAGATAGTCAATAACAAAAGTAAATAGTTTAGAAAATGCCTCTGTACTATAAGTAACTATATTAGAAGATCTTGTGATACTATTAAAGTTCTTATGATAGAGCATAGAGATACCAGCATTAATAAGATAAGAAACAAGCTTAGTCTCATTTATTATATACTGAGGATATTTTTTATCCTTTGTAATTACACCAGTACAATCTATAAATACTTTAATATTTCTTTCTTTTGACTTTATATCTCTAGCAACAAAAACTTTAAATGCTCTAGGTAAAGGATCAATACATTCTAAAAGCATAGTATTTCTAGAAGTAAGAATAGTAAGCAATGAAGAAGATACTCTAGATCTTTTAATTTCATATATTACATCTTTGAATGATTCATCTGCTTTTTCAATTAATGGATCTTTCATAATAGCATCAGTGAGTCTCTTATTATATAAAGTATACTTTTGAAATAAATAGGTATCTGAATAAGTCTTTATATCGGTTGGATTTTTCATTTTATAATATACCTCCCTTGAAATATAAATTTCTATAAATTTACCCATATGTCTGGGTTTTAATATATCTAAGACTTTAAAATAAAAGAACTTTAAAGGAGAGATTGTAATGGAATTTAAATTTGATTTCAAAGATATTGATGAGTTAGAATTTATTTATAAAGATAAGAATTCTTATCAATATAATGGAATTCAAGTACCAAGAGTAACAGCTGTTATCTCATCTATGATGCATTCTGATTCATTAATGTATTGGGCAAACTCACTTGGATTTAAACACCAAAAATATTCAGAAGTTATTAATGAGGCATGTGAGTATGGAACTAATACCCATAAAGGAATTGAAATATTTCTTAAAGGGGAAAGTATTCCAAAAGAAACACCATATCATTCTATGAATGCTTTTCTTCAATGGTGGAATACTATTTCTAATAATAATAAATTAAAGATTCTTGGTCAAGAACAAACTTTAGTATGTCCATATTATGGTGGTACTTATGACTTATTATTATCAATAAATAATAAACCTTGGTTAATTGATTTTAAAACATCTAATCATATATCTTATAGATATTATTTACAATTAGCTGCATATAATAGAATCTTAAGAGATGATATGAATATTAATCTAGGTGGAGTTTTATTATTACAATTAGAAAAGACCAGACCTGTATTTCACGAATATACATTAGACTTTTCTAGACCAGCAGCTATTGAATATTTTAATACTTGTGAGAAAACCTTTATGAGTATGCTTTATAGTTATTATCATTTAAAGTATTTAGAAAAGAATTTTAATAAGATTCATATTACTTAATAACTCACATTTAGATAAAGGCTTAATATAAATATTTTGAAAAGGAGGTAATAATATGGCAGATAATACAACAGGATCTGCAACATGTCACTGTCATGCATGGGGTGGTTCAAGTAGTTCTGGTAGTA